>Ga0233422_10000129_pt1 | contig 41370 bp, 37 predicted proteins | sample Watercolumn_Mata_2_FD_182724 | JGI IMG/M metagenome (GOLD analysis project Ga0233422, IMG submission 182724) | Freshwater microbial communities from Lake Matano, South Sulawesi, Indonesia - Watercolumn_Matano_2014_110_MG | ecosystem: Environmental > Aquatic > Freshwater > Lake | place...
AGGTAAGTGCTTGGGAGAAGGACAGAAATAACAAGGAATCAACGATCAACTGGCGATTCACGACAGAAGATGCCAGAATAAAGCTTAAAAGGTTGTATCCGTCAGTTTAGTTCTGACATGACACTAGCCGGACGTGAAACATTGGTAGTTATGCCTGCAGGTTTTAAATTGAAAGATGGCGGTGAGAAGGGCGCGTTCAACACTATTCATGGCAGGGAGAAAACCGATGGCCTTTGAACGTCTGCAACGTTTTTTCTGGATCTGTGCCGGGACACCGGTCGAAATCATTGAAAAATATCCTACCGAACACAGCAAGTATATTGGAATAGGGGCAACCATCTTCTTTACCGCTCTTTTTGCAGCTCTTTCAGGCGGGTATGCCCTGTATTTCGTTTTCGCCGGCAGTTTTCTCGCATGGCCTTCGTCGATCCTCTTCGGGGTGCTCTGGGGGCTTGCCATTTTCAATATAGACCGTTACATCGTATCGAGCATCAACAAGACCTCGAAAGGGCTGAATCAGTTCTATCAGGCCTCTCCCCGTCTTGTGCTTGCCATTCTGATCGCCATCGTCATTGCCCGCCCGCTCGAACTGAAAATTTTCGACAAGGAGATCCGTGACCGCCTGAAGGAGCGTTATCTTGCCGACCAGAAGGAACGGATAGCCAAGGTTCAGGAATCGTTCAACGAGAAATATGCCCTTGAACTTTCAAGGGTACGGAAATACCAGGCTGAGTATGAACAGATCGGGCAGGAGGTCGGACGCCTCCGGGAAGAGCTGAAGGCCGAAGTCTTCGGTGAGAAAACCGGCACGACATCCGGAATCATCGGCTACGGCACCTATGCAAGGAACAAGGAAGAGGTCGTTTTCGGGAAAGACGAGCGTATTGCCTATCTGACGCGGCAGCTTGCCGAACTTGAGGATTACCTGAACCGTCAGAAAGCAGCCGAGGGGATCAACAGCCAGATGATGCTGACCGATCGGATGCTTGATGAAAAAGCGTCGCATGCGGGATTTGCCGACCGAAACTGGGCGCTGGGGGAACTGACTCATGCGAAAAACGACGTCAGCAGGGCCTCGGCAAACGCGGTTGCTTTCATTACCATGCTGTTCATTGCGTTCGAATGTGCTCCGCTGATCGTCAAGCTTCTTTCCGATATCGGTCCTTCGGATGTCGATATCCGTGAAACCGAGGCCCGGATTATCGCACAGCTCACCAATACCGCCTTCCTGAACAGAAACCGGATTATCCGTCAGTACAGAATCATGGGGTCAAAATCGGGGGGAAGAAAGCAGAGGAAGAAGACGATAGGCAACAAGAGAGGGGGTCGGTAGCTGTATTTTCCGGCCCGGATTCCCCCGCACAGGTCATCCGGTCACGAGGCTGCCGACGTAGTCGCTGAAACGCGGGGCATCCGGCTGCGAAAAAAAATCGTCTATCGCCCTGCTTACCCGTTCACCGATGTCGGGATAGACGAAATTCATGGTGCCGATCTGCACGGCGCTGGCTCCGACAAGAAGAAATTCCATTGCGTCCTCGAAGCCCGCTATGCCGCCCATGCCGACCACAGGAATGTTTACCGAGCAGGCGACCTCCCAGATTTTTGCAAGGGCGACCGGTTTTATGGCAGGACCGGAAAGCCCCCCTGTAACGTTTTTCAGCAGCGGTTTTCTTGTCCTGTAGTCGACAGCCATGCCGACGAGGGTGTTGATAAGGGATACGGAGTCTGCTCCGGCCTCTTGTGCAGCAAGCGCAATCGAGCTGATCGAGGTCACATTGGGTGTGAGTTTCACCATCAGATGTCTCGGTGTGATCCTGCGGAGGACGGAAACGATCTCGAAGGTGGCTTCGGGGCTGACGCCCATGATCATGCATTCACCCCTGACGTTCGGACATGAAAGGTTGATTTCGTATGCGTCGATTCCTTCGATGCCGTCCAGCCGGCCGACGACCGTGCAGTAGTCGTCGATGGACCTGCCGGCAATATTCACGATGATACTGGTGTCAAGTCCCTGAAGAAAAGGAACCTTTTCAGTCACGAAACAGTCGAGCCCGACATTGGCCAGCCCGATGGCATTGATCATGCCGCACGGTGTTTCGGCAATCCGCTGCGGCGGATTGCCTGTACGGGGTTCCGGAGAGATGGCCTTGGTAACCAGCCCGCCGATCCTGCTCAGATCGCAGAGGGAGGAAAGTTCTTCGCCATACGATACCGTGCCGGAGGCAAGCAAGACCGGGGAGCGCAGATCGAGCCCCCTGCCGAGACTGACGGCTGCCGGTGAAAGCGGTTTTGCGGGTTTTGACGGTGGCATGGCATCTCGGAGGTTCATTTTTCTGCTTCCGTCAGGTAATAGCGCAAGGCGTATTCCCTCACCATTCTGTCGGTGTTGTAGACAGACGCGATGGTTGCAATGGCATTCCTGATGTTTTTCAGCCAGCGGACAGGAATGTTGTTTTCGTTGCGTTCGTAAAACGTGGGAATGATCTGGTTTTCAAGAACCTCATAGAGCAGTCTCGCGTCGTGCCTGTACTGATGGTCGTAATTCTCGAAAACCTCTCCGTTTCCGATCGACCATCCGTTCGTTCCGTTATAGGCCTCGCACCACCAGCCGTCCATGACGCTCAGGTTCAGGCCGCCGTGCAGCGCGGTTTTCTGTCCCGAGGTGCCGCTGGCCTCCATTGGTCTGACCGGATTGTTCAGCCAGACATCGACCCCGGAAACCAGCCGTTTTGCGATGCCGAGATTGTAGTTTTCAAGAAAGATGACTTTTCCCGTGAACTGGGGCTGGCGGGAATATTCGACGATCTGCCGGATATATTCCTTGCCCGCATCGTCATGAGGATGTGCCTTGCCGGCAAAGACGATCTGAACCGGCATCGTCGGATTGTTGATGATCGAGTTGAGCCTGTCGAGATCCTGGAAGATCAGCGGAGCCCGTTTGTAGGTCGCGAACCTCCTGGCAAAGCCGATGGTCAGCACGTCCGGCGACAGGGAGCTCTTTGTCGAACGCGAAGAGTCAGTCGGTTTGTAGATCGTGTAGAGATGCTGATGGTACAGCTGGTTGGAGAGATAGCGTGAAATGAAATCGATGAGATTCCGCTTCAGTCTGTAGCGGAGACACCAGAGGTCGTTGTCGGATACCTTCGCAAGGACGGCTTCCGCCGACTCCCTCGACGAACAGAGCTCGTCGAGGGAGCTGGCATAATGCTTCCAGAAACGGTCGGTGAAACCGCTGTCCCAGCTTTTTGTATGAATGCCGTTGGTTATGTATCCGATAGGCACCTCTTTCGGATCCCCGACGCCGTACAGATGCTTCCACATCTCCCGTGAAACCTCGCCGTGCAGCTTTGAAACCCCGTTGGCGCTTCTCGAAAGTCTCAGGGCAAGAACGGTCATCGTGAAAAGGCCGTTCGTGTTCTGCTGGTCCTCGGAGCCGAGCCTCATGACCTGTTCGAAGTCGATGCCGGACCGGGAGAGATATTTGTCGAACGTGTAATGCATCATCTCCCGCGAAAAGCGGTCATGTCCGGCAGGGACCGGGGTATGGGTCGTGAAGACGCACCGTTTTTTCACCAGGTTCACAGCCTCGTCGAACGGCACGTTCCTGGCGATTTCCCCCGACAGGAGTTCAAGAGTGAGGAATGCCGAATGGCCCTCGTTCATGTGGTAGACAGCCGGCTTGATATGCAGGGTATCGAGCAGCTTTACCCCGCCGATTCCGAGAAGGATTTCCTGGTTGATCCTCATGTTCTGGTCGCCGCCATAGACCCTGCCGCAGATATCGCGGTAGTTCGACTCGTTTGCGGGAATATTGGTGTCAAGCAGGTACAGCGTTGCCCGTCCGACCTTGAGGCTCCATGCCTGCGCATAGACGGTGCTCTGGGCGATGGTGATTTCAATGATGAGATCCTTGCCGTCGATGGTCGTGACTTTTTCGACGGGAAGGCTTTCCGGGTATTGCAGCGGATAGTCCTCGATCTGCCAACCGTCATGGTTCAGGTACTGCCGGAAATACCCTTCCCTGTAAAAAAGGGAAATGCCGATGAAATTGATTCCGAGATCACTGGCCGATTTGAGGTGGTCGCCTGCGAGCACGCCGAGACCTCCGGAATAAATCCTGATGCTTTCGTGGATTCCGAATTCCGCACTGAAATACGCGACGGGGTTTGCCACCAGCTCCGGCGCATGAAGTGCGGCCCAGGTGTCGGTGGCGGACAGGTAATCTTCAAAACGCTGTTTCACCCTTCCTATTTTTTCTCCGAACTCGCATGTGCAGCGAGCCTGCAGTTCGTCATTCGAGATATGCCTGAGCAGCTCCACGGGGTTGTGATTGACTCTTTCCCAGAGCAGGGGAGAGAGTTCCTTGAAGATTTCTTTTGCCTCTGTATCCCATGACCACCAAAGGTTGCGGGAGAGTTTCTTGCAGGAAGTGATATTTTTTGGCATGAACGGTTTGTGACGGTTAACAGGTGCCTTTCATGGTACTTGTACCAAAAAGGGCGTATTTTGCAGTTTTCCAAGGGCATGATCCGGGGAAACGGTAAATGCGGAGTGCGCTCCCGTTTTCCGAAACGACTGACAATTTAAAATTTTCAACTCGTAAAACCTGAGCAACGCCTTTTTTGATGAACAAGAATGTCACCATTGCGCATATCTCCGATCTGCATCTTGCCGGAAAGGATGACCGCCGGCAGATCGCACTGCTTGACCGGCTGCTCGATGAACTGTGCGGCAGGGCGTACGATCATGTGGTGATCACCGGAGACCTCATCGATACGGCAAATCCCGATCACTGGCTGGTCGTCATGGCAGTCCTCGAACGGCACGGTCTTTTTTCATGGCAGAAGACGACCCTTATTCCGGGCAACCATGATCTGATCAATCTTGAGGAAGAGATGCGTTTCTACAACGCCCTCAATCCGAACGCCAGGGAACGGCAGACCAGACTCCGGAACAAACTGTCACGGTTCTGCGACATCTTTCAGCCGCTCATCACGGGGGAAGGCAAGACCTCCGGATGTTTCCCGTTTATCAAGGTATTCCATTACGGCAGTTTCTGTCTGGCGCTGGTTGCCGTCAATTCAGTCTTCCCGTGGTCAGGGGCAGATAATCCGCTCGGGGCGAGAGGCTATGTCCCGCGGGAAGAGTTGCGTCTCCTGACTGAACAGCAGGTTGCCGATGCCCTCGAAGGCTGTTTCGTCATAGGCCTCTGTCATCATGCGTACAGGGTCTATGGAAGCGATGCGCTGATCGACCAGGCTTTCGACTGGACCATGGAGCTGAAAAACAGGAACGAATGGCTCCATTTCATGAAAATCCTGCATGCCAGAATGGTGCTGCACGGCCACTTCCACCGATTTCAGTCGTACCTTGCCGATGGCATGACCTTCATCAACGGAGGGAGCTTCAGGTTCAGTCCCAACCGGTACAGTGAAATCCTCATAGGGCCGGATGGGCGGTGGTCCCAGCGTTTTGTGCTTTTCAGGTCTTGAGCGCCTTGGCATCATGGGCAGGAGGGAATGCCGCCCATCTCGCGTCTTTTCTCATGTCAGCCCTCTTCTGGCAAGCTGACGATCCATCATGATCAGTGCCTGTCCCTTTTCTCCTGCCATTTTAAGGGTTTCGAGGATCCGTGCGGCGGCAGCCTCCTCCTCCACCTGTTCCTCGATGAACCAGTGCAGGAATACCTGAGCCGCATAATCCCGTTCTTCCAGGGCAGCTTCATACAGGCTGTTGATGAGGGAGCTTATTTTTCTTTCATGGTTCAGCACCGCCTCGAACAGCGCTGTCGGCGAGGTGAACTCCGCTGCAGGTTTTTCAATACCGTGAAGCTCCACACGTCCGCCCCGTTCGTTGACGAACGCGTAGAGCTTCATCGCATGACCTGTTTCCTCCTTCGTCTGGAATTCAAGCCAGTGCGCAAAGCCCGGCAGGTTCATCGACTGCGCGAAGGCAGCCATCGAAAGGTACAGGTATGCCGAGGACATTTCATGATTGATCTGCCTGTTGAATGCATCCTGAAGTCTGGTGCTGAGCATGGATGTGTCTCCTTTCTTGCGGTGATGTATGAAGGCGGGAGTGCAGAAGGCTTTCCCTGTCATACCTAGTGAACGGTGTCCGGAAACAGATAGTTTCAGGCAAGGGGGATGCGTCTGGAATTCAGGACGAGTCTTGCCGTCATTCCGTACAGGTAACATGTCCGGCAAGACCTATTTCCGCACAGACTCCCTGATGCCGTTTTTCTGCATGTATTCCCGGATTCGTTGCGCGTGGTTCTGGTCTTCACTGGCAAGCTGTCTGAAAAGGTCGGCTGTCAGCGAACCGCTGTCGCTCTCCATGAATTTCTGGAAGTGGGCCTCACCGGCCGACAGCTCGATCTGCAGCGCGTCATTCAGCGCATCCTCCCTCGACGGAGCATGTCCTGTGTAGCGGTTTATCAGCTCAAGGATCCGCGTGCTGGAATCGGAAAGTGCTTTCAGGTCGACTGCAAGCAGATTCTCCGGAAAAAACTCGATCGGCTGCGGCTGCTTTTTTTCCTGCTGGAGCAGCGCGGCATGACTGCGTTCTTCCATGGCCAGCTGCCACCAGAAATCCTCATCGTCCGAAAAATGGTCATGAAAAAGGGTGTAGAGTCTGGCGAGATCCAGTTCCAGCCTTATGGATACATCAAGATGCGCTGCAAGGGAGTGTGTCATGGACATGGTTCGATGAATGAAAAGGAGCCGGATGCTCAGGGTTCTGACCGGGGGTTCCCGATTTTCCCTGCAAGATACGTGAACCGGCGGTTTTTCACGGCGCTCTTTTTCATAAATTGAGACGAATGCGGCCGGGCGGCGGCAACGCCCCGTCCGGTGCGGAACAAGGCAAGCAGTTCAGGCCGGATAGTGCGATCATGCTCCAGAAAATCGTTTCCGGAGGTCAGACAGGGGTTGACCGGGCAGCGCTCGATGCCGCCATCGGCGCCGGTCTCGATCATGGCGGCTGGTGCCCTGCAGGGCGCCGGGCAGAAGACGGCGCCATTCCGGAACGGTATCATCTTCACGAAACGCCTTCAAAGGGTTACCGTCAACGGACTGACTGGAACGTCCGGGACTCTTCCGGCACGCTTGTGCTGGTAAGGCTTGAACCTGCAGGAGGTACGCGCTATACCGTCAGCTGTGCCCGGCGTTACCGGAAGCCGCTTTTCATGATCAGGCTTGACGGTACAGAGCATGCCGGCGAGGTGGTGCAATGGGTCGATGATCTGGATATCAGCGTCCTGAATGTCGCCGGTCCCAGGGAAAGTTCCGACAGCACCCTTTACGATGATGCCCGGTCATTTCTTGAAAAGGTCATTTCGTACGATAGGATGCGTATTCCTGCAGGCTCTTGACGCCGAACTCCTGTCTCCTGATGCAGTCGATGGCCTTGACCGAGGCTTCGGCCGCCTCTATCGTGGTGACGAACGGTACGCCGCTCTGGACGGATGCTGAACCGATCGCTTCTTCGTCATGAAGGGCTTTTTCACCTCTCGGCGTGTTGATGACGAAATCAACCTTGCCGGTTTTGATGATGTCGAAGATATTCGGCCTGCCTTCCTCGCCGACCTTGATAACCTTTTTGCAGTCGATGCCGTGCCGTGAGAGAAATTCCTGTGTTCCTGCAGTGGCAACCAGATCGAAACCGATGCGGTAGAGTTCGCTGGCCACGTTGATGATACGCCCGTTCTTGTCCTGGTCGTTCACACTGATGAAGACCGTCCCGGATGAAGGCAGATGCATGTTGGCGGCCTGGTAGGCCTTGGCGAATGCTTCAGGGAACTGTTCGGCCATGCTCATGGCTTCACCGGTCGAGCGCATTTCCGGTCCGAGATAGACGCCTGATTTGACGAACTTGGAAAACGGAAAAACCGGCTCCTTGATTGCAAGGTGCTTCATGCCGAGTTCGTCGCAGTCCTTCAGGTCGAACTCACTGCGGAGGTCGCTGAGTTTTTCGCCGAGCATGATGCGTGTCGCGATCCTGACGACCGGGACGGCGGTGGCCTTGCCGACAAAAGGAACAGTTCTGCTGGCCCTCGGGTTGACCTCGATCACATAGATTCTGTTGTTCTGCACGGCATACTGGACATTCATCAGGCCGACGACGCCGATGCTCTTCGCAAGCATTCTCGTGTACTCCTTCATGGTTGCGATGGCCGAAGGGTCGATGTTGTGATAGGGAAGAATCGAAGTCGAATCCCCGCTGTGGATGCCCGCCGCTTCCACATGCTGCATGATGCCGCTGATGACGCAGTCAGTGCTGTCGGCAAGGGCATCGACGTCGAATTCGACGGCCGTTTCAAGAAAGCGGTCGATCAGGAGCGGATATTTTTCCGTGATGAAAAGAGCCTGGTCGACATATTCCCTGAGTGAATCATCGTTGTAGATGATTTTCATCGCTCTGCCGCCGAGCACATAGCTGGGCCGTACAAGAACCGGATAGCCGATTTTTCTGGTTATTTCCTGCGCCTCCGCAAAACTGGTTGCCGTGCCGTAGTCGGGATGGGGGATGCCGAGCTTTTCAAGCAGTGCTCCGAATTTTTTCCTGTCTTCGGCAAGATCGATGCCCCGGGACGATGTTCCCAGTATTTTCACTCCGGCCGCATCGAGTTTCGTCGAAAGCTTCAGGGGAGTCTGACCGCCGAAACTCACAATGACGCCGAGCGGCTGCTCATGTTCGATGATCCTGATGGTATCTTCAAAGGTGAGCGGCTCGAAATAGAGCTTGTCGGCAATATCGTAGTCTGTCGAAACCGTTTCGGGGTTGCAGTTGATCATGATGGTTTCATAGCCGGCCTCTCTCAGGGCAAAGACGGCCTGGACACAGCAGTAATCAAACTCGATACCCTGGCCGATCCGGTTCGGCCCGCCGCCGAGTATGACGACCTTCTGCCTGTCCGAACGCACCGATTCGTTTTCCTCGTCGCAGGTGGAGTAGTGGTAGGGAGTCTTTGCATCGAATTCGGCAGCGCAGGTGTCGACCGTCTTGAAGACGGATTCGATGCCGTGGAATTTCCTGAGTTCCCTGACCGCGCTTTCAGTGGTCTGGAATATCGTGGCGATCTGAAAATCGGAGAATCCGTGTTCTTTTGCTTTCCGTATCGTTGCTTTCGGCAGCTTCTGTGAAAGGGCCTGTGCCTCGGCCGAAAGTTCGGAAACTGGAATAGTCATGCCGTGTCGTTATTAGGGAAAACTTGTGAAGGCCGCCGTGCTCAAAGGTAATACTTCGATGACGTTCAAAAAAATCCGTCAAGTATACAAAAATGCGGCTCCTCGTCAAAACGCCCAGGCGTGACGTGACGGCTTGCCGTCACAGCTCTTTTGAGCGATGAGATTTTTTGGATTACATTGTTTTCATGTAACTTCTGATGCGTAAAAACAAGCTGTTTCAATGAACGAGAATGGATAAAAAGAGTTTTGATTCCATAGAGTCGGCAATTGCGGATATCAGCAACGGCAAGCTGGTTATCGTCGTCGATGATGAGGACCGGGAGGATGAGGGGGATTTCATTGCCGCGGCACAGCATGTGACGACGGAAATGGTGAACTTCATCACCAAGGAAGCCCGGGGGCTTCTCTGCGTGGCCATCACCATGCAGCGGGCAAAGGAGCTGCAGCTTGAACCGATGGTGCAGCGGAACACCTCCCAGCATGAAACCAATTTTACCGTTTCCATCGATGCGATAGCCGAAGGGGTGACGACCGGCATATCCGCATACGACCGGGCGATGACCATCAAGATGATCGGCGATCCGTCGAGTTCCGCCGATGACTTTTCACGCCCCGGTCACATTTTCCCTTTGCGGGCGATGGACGGCGGCGTTCTGAGAAGGGTCGGTCATACCGAGGCCGCCGTCGATCTGGCCGAGCTTGCCGGATGCACACCGGTCGGGCTTCTTTGCGAGATTCTGCATGACGACGGCAGCATGGCGCGCCTGCCCGAGCTGTTGAGGCTGAAAGAGAAATTCGGTCTCAAGCTGATTACCATCAAGGATCTCGTGGCGTATCAGATGCAGCGCCGCAAGCTGGTCAGCCGTGCGGTGGAGTCGAAGCTTCCGACCGTACATGGCGAGTTCAGGATCATTGCGTACGAATCGTTCACCGATCAGCAGAATCATATGGCCTTTGTGAAAGGCGATGTCGGCGATGGCGAACCGGTCCTGGTCAGGGTGCATTCCCAGTGCGCCACCGGAGACACCTTTGCCTCCCTCAGGTGCGACTGCGGTAATCAGCTTGCAACGGCCCTCGGCATGATCGAAAAGGAGGGACGAGGCGTGCTGATCTATCTCATGCAGGAAGGCCGGGGAATAGGGCTGATCAACAAGCTCAAGGCTTACAATCTGCAGGATCAGGGCTTTGATACCGTCGAAGCCAACGAGAAGCTCGGTTTCAAGGCCGACCTCCGCGATTACGGCATCGGTGCGCAGATTCTCAAGGATCTCGGCGTGAAAAAGATGCGGCTCCTGACCAATAATCCGAAGAAGGTCGTCGGACTTGAAGGATACGGACTTGAAATTGTCGAGAGGGTGCCTCTTGAAATCGAGCCGAACGATGTCAACCGTCACTATCTGCAGACAAAACGTGACAAGCTGGGGCACATCATTGAATCCGTTTGTGGCAATGAAAGGCTTCTTTTTGAAAAACTTGCCGACGAACAGTTGAACAGGCAGCATAAGAAAACGTAAAACTCCAACCGGAAAAGGAAATCATGACAGCGATGGACAACGATATCCTACAACTTCGCGATACAGAGGTTTTCGAGGCGATTGCAGGCGAGACGAAACGCCAGATGGAGACTCTCGAGCTGATCGCGTCCGAGAATTTCACCAGCAAGGCGGTCATGCAGGCCTGCGGTTCGGTCATGACCAACAAGTATGCGGAAGGTTATCCCGGCAAGCGATACTACGGAGGCTGTGAATATGTCGATGTGGCTGAGAACCTCGCGCGCGACCGGGCGAAAAAACTGTTCGGCTGCAGCTACGTGAATGTTCAGCCTCATTCCGGCTCGAGCGCAAACATGGCCGTGCTTTTTGCAGTGCTGAAGCCGGGAGACCGCATCATGGGGCTTGATCTTTCCCATGGCGGCCATCTTACCCATGGCAGTCCGGTCAATTTTTCCGGTCAGCTTTTTGAGGCCCATTCCTATGGAGTGGACAGGGAGACGGGTTGCATCGATATGAACAGGGTCGAGGAGATGGCGCTGCAGGTCAGGCCTAAACTCATTATTTGCGGCGCCAGCGCCTATTCCCAGGGATTTGACTTCAAGGCGTTCAGGGCGATCGCGGACAAGGTCGGGGCATTTCTGATGGCCGATATCGCGCATCCGGCGGGTCTTATCGCCGCCGGCCTCATGCATGATCCGATGCCGCATTGCCATTTCGTGACGACCACCACGCACAAGACCCTTCGCGGGCCCAGGGGCGGCATGATCATGATGGGCAGTGATTTCGAGAATCCGATGGGCATCACCGTCAAGACAAAAACAGGCTCCCGTGTGAAAATGATGTCCGAGGTGATGGATGCCGAAGTGATGCCCGGTATCCAGGGAGGGCCGCTCATGCATATCATTGCAGGCAAGGCCGTGTCTTTCGGCGAGGCGCTGCTGCCTGAATTCAGGGAGTATGCCGTGCAGGTGAAAAACAACGCGGCGGTGATGGCCGAAAGGTTTCTCGAACTCGGCTACAAGATCGTCAGCGGGGGGACGAAGAATCACCTGATGCTGCTGGATCTGCGCAACAAGAACGTCAACGGCAAGGTTGCCGAGAATCTCCTGCACGAGGCGGGAATAACCGTCAACAAGAACATGGTTCCTTTCGACGACAAATCGCCGTTCGTGACCAGCGGCATCCGCATCGGCACCCCGGCCATGACGACGCGGGGGATGAAGGAATCCGAGAGCAGGCAGATTGTAGAGCTGATCGACCGGGTTATCGCCGGTGCCGGCAGCCCGTCCGTCGAGGATATCTGCACGGAGGTGAGGGAGACGGTCAGGGAGCTCTGTCTCTGTTTTCCGCTCGACGGTTACGGTCCGGTCTTCTGATTGAACCGAAGCGGAACCGCCATGCGCCGAGGCCCCGGATCGTCCAGATTCCGGGGCTTTTGCTGTTATGCGTCGAGAATGGTATTGATGGAACTGCTGACCTCCTGATCCATCGACCTGATCTGCTTGTTCAGTTCGTGAAGCCTCATGAAAAGCAGCTTTTCCTCGGATTTCCCCGTCGTGCCCCCCAGCTTCGAGACGATCGCCTGTTTTTCCTGCAGCAGCGGCTCGAGTACCAGTGTTTTGACGGCGATGAGAAAATGAGAAAGGCACCTCCGTGCATGCTGCATGGTTTCAGCCGGAGCCGGCTGTCCGGTTTCATGAACAGGCAGCCTGAAAAGGATATCAAGGGCAAGATCTCTTGCTTCCTGCATGCCGATCGAGCTGATCTCGCTTGAAATGTCGATGAACTGATGTTCCCGGTCATCCAGTTCGCGGTACCGGTCGAGCAGGTGACTGACGATGGCCCGGGCTGGTCCGGAGGAAAGGCGCAGCATGGGTTCGTGCGAGGCGGCGAACGCAAGCACCTCGTTGCCGTAGAACGTGCTTTCAAGCAGGGCTTCGATAAAGGTTTTCTCCGTTACGGAAAGAACGTCGTTTTTTCCGGAAGCCGGAGCAGGATCTTTTTTATCCGGCTGACGGACAGCCGCACCCTTTTTTTCGGGATGGGTGTGCGGCATGATCTGAAGAAGGGTCTGACGGCTCAGCTCCATCTTCTTCGACAGTTCGTCCAGATAGAGCTCCTTCTGGACAGGGTCGGGCACCAGCGCAATGGTTCTGACCATGGCCGAAACCGCTTTTGATTTCAGGTCGGGAGCGTCAAAGGCACCGGCATTCCGGTAACAGAGGATCTGGAAATCCTGGAAGGAAAGTTTTTCTTTTTCCATCAGTTCCAGAAAAGCTGCTTTTCCGCGGGTCAGTACGAAACTGTCGGGGTCCTCTGCCGGGGGAAGCAGGACGATCCAGGGGGTTATCCCTGCCGCCAGCAGGATGTCGATGCCTGCAAGCATCGATTTTTTGCCTGCATTGTCCCCGTCATAGAGAAAGAGCACCCTGCCGGCATACCGGCGCAGCATCGTTGCCTGATAACGGGTCAGCGATGTTCCGCACGAGGCGACCGCATTGGTGAGTCCCGCCTGATGCAGCGCAAGAACATCCATGTATCCCTCGACAAGAATGGCAAGTTCCTGCCGACGGATCTCGTCCTTGGCAGCGTGCAGGCCGTAGAGCAGTTTTGATTTTTCAAACAGGGGGCTTTCCGGAGAATTGAGGTACTTCGGCGTGTCCGGATCGTTATCGAGCGATCTTCCTCCGAAGCCGGCAACCTGTCCTCCTACGGTAAGCAGGGGAAAAATGATACGGTTCCTGAACGTGTCATAGAGCGTGTTTCGCTGCCTGTGCCGTGTCAGCAGACCGAGTTCGGTGAGATGGTCGAGAGGGATCGAATCCTTTTCTGCGGCGTGAAGCAGAAAATCCCATCGGTCGGGAGCATAACCGAGGCCGAACTGCTTCAGGGTGCCGGGCAGAAGGCCCCGTTTCGCTACCAGATAGGCATAGGCTTTTTCACCTTCCCGGCTTTCAGTCGTCCGGTAAAAAAGCCTTGCCGCCCACCGGAGCGTTTCCAGACGGCTTTCTTCCTGAGATTCCTTTTTCTGTTCGGCAGTGCCCTGGTAGCTGCTGATGTCGATTCCTGCGCGTTTTGCAAGAATCCCCACAGCTTCGGGAAAGGAGACTTTCTCCATTTCCATGATGAACGTGAAGACATTGCCGCCTTTCCCGCTTGAAAAACACTTGTAAATCTGTTTGTCAGGTGATACAATAAACGAAGGGGTCTTTTCCTGGGTGAACGGCGAGAGCGCCTTGAAATGCCGCCCTGAAGGGTGCAGCTTGAGGTAGTCCGAAACGATGTCAACAATATCCGTGCTTTGACGGATTTCATCAATCATGCGTTGCGGTATCATGCCTGTCGTCCGGATGCCTCTCTGTTCATGGATTTGTTTCCTGATGCAATGATACTTTGAAAAAAGTGAATTCACAATCGCCCGTGCCTGACCCGCTTCCTGCGGCAGCAGGGGGTTGCCGGTGCGTCAATCTCAGGTTCATGCCGGTCTGTGTTGAATAATCTGCAGGTTTTTTTCTAAATTATCACCGTTTCACGTTTTTTGTTGCCGGTCATTGTCTTTTTCTGGCCTATATCATTCCGGGAATGCCATCTCATGTTTCAGTGCCGCACTGCAGAATTCCGTCAGACGCTGCCCGGCGAAGGGTATGCTTTTTTCGTGTTGTCGGCGAAAATGATCCGGCTGTTTTCCTGAGAAGGGCTTCTGACGATTTCGTTTTGAATCTCGCAATTCTGTTCACCATAAAAAGAAGCATATGAAACAGGGTGTTTTTACAGCGATGCTGATCGTGATCACTTACGCTGTGTCATTGGGTTTCTACATCTGGATGGGGACTACGCCCCCGGAGTCGATGTTTCACGCAGTCTGGAAAGGAGGGCCGATCGTATCGGTGCTGATGGCGCTTATTCTCATGGTTATCGCCTATATCGTCGAACGCATCATTGCCCTGAAAAAGGCGTCGGGCCAGGGGAATATTCCCCAGTTCGTCCAGAATCTCAAGCAGGATATCGACAACGGCTCTGTCGATCAGGCCATTGCGAAGTGCGACGAACATCGGAGTTCACTTGCCGCAGTGCTCAGGGCAGTGCTTGAGCGGTACAAGAACCTGGCCTACCACAATATCACCGACCGTGAAAAGAGGATAAGCGAAATGGAGAAGGCCGTCGAGGAGGCGACCGTCATGGAGATGCCTCTGCTTGAAAAAAACCTTGTGGCCATTTCCACCATCGCATCGATTTCCACCATGGTCGGCCTGCTCGGCACAACGCTGGGCATGATCAGGGCTTTTGCGGCCATGGCAACGAGCGGCGCGCCTGATGCCGTCCAGCTTTCCCTCGGCATTTCCGAGGCGCTCTTCAACACGGCGCTCGGTATTCTCGGGGGAATCATGGGCATCGTCACCTACAATGTCTTTACCAACAAGGTCGACCGGTTCAGCTACATGATCGATGAAGCTGCTTTTTACATCATTCAGACCCTCGGCACCGGCAAATCACAATCTTGAGGCATGGCAAAAATCAAGGCAAAAAGGATCGGGTTCAGGATTGATATGACGCCGATGGTGGATGTGGCGTTTCTTCTGCTGACCTTTTTCATGCTGACGACAAAATTCCGCCCGCCCGAAGCAGTGCAGGTCGATCTTCCGACATCGCATTCCCTGCAGAAACTGCCCGAGTCCGACGTGCTGACCGTTACGGTCAGCGGGGATAACAACCTGTACATGGGGGTTTCGTCCCAGCCGACAAGGGAGCGGATATTTACGACCGTCGTCAAGCCGAACCTTCAGAAGGCAGGTGCTTCGGCTGCCGCCATCAGTGACTCGCTCAGGAGTTTCAGGCTTTCGGAGAGCTTCATGGTGAGGCGGGACGAGCTTGACAAGTATATCGTCATGGCCAGGTTTGCCGACCAGCGGCTCCGTCCGGTCATCAAGGCCGACAACGACGCTGATTTCGAGGCGGTGAATTATGTCATCAAGGTATTCAAGAAATCGAACCTGCTGACGTTCAATCTGGTCACAGCGCTGGAAAGGGAGGTACGCTGATATGGGGATGGTCGATGCACCGAATGGAAGACGCGGCCCGAAAAAAGGGGGGCGCAAGAGAAAGAGAATCGGATTTCATCTCGATATGACACCGATGGTGGACGTGGCGTTTCTTCTGCTGACCTTTTTCATGCTGACGACCACTTTTGCCAAGTCGAACACCATGGAGATCAACATTCCGCCGGAAAGCGGGGAGGTTCAGATCGCCGAGCGGAACGTGATGACGTTCAGGATCGCCGGAGACGGCTACGCATACTGGTCGCTGGGTGAAGAGCCGCCCCGCAGGATTGCGCTGTATGATCAGCGCGAAGGGGAAGAGATGTCATTGAGCAGGGGCCTCCGCGAAATGCTTCAGCAGCAGACCGCGGCAAACAGGAAACTGGTCATTGTCGTGAAAATCAGTGAGAAGGCCAAGTACAAGTACCTTGTCGATCTCATCGACGAGTTCAATCTGCTCAAGATCGACCGGTTCAGTCTTGACGATTTCACCCAGCAGGATGAGCTGGAGATACAGCGTGCCGTGGCGTTACGTTGATGCCGGCTGTCTTCCTGACGTTCAGGAACAAGAGTAAAAAGGAGTGTTGCAAGGTGTCTTCAAATTTTGAGAGAATGCATGATGCCGCGAGCAGAAAGGCGCAGATCTGGTCCTTTCGCGAAGAGTTCCTCGATACCGAGCGGCTACGCAAGATATCTTACGGCAACCTGATTCTGCGTCGTCAGGCCCATCTGTTTCTGAGCCACGGGGTGATTGTTTCCGTACTGTTTCTGTTCGTTTTCTGGACGGTCAGCGCAAACTGGCGGACGATTGCGTCATTGACCGGCCTGTTCGGGAATGACGAAAAAAATGCCGTCGAGTGTTACGAGATCGTTACCAGTGTAACCCAGCTTCCTCCTCCTCCGCCCATCGCGCCTCCCGAACCGGCTCCCGTCACTCCCCAGAAAGCCCTGGCGGACGCCCCTCCTCCGAACGTCGGAAAGATCAAGAAGGTGGCGGAAGCTCCTGCGGAACAGACGCTTGCCACCCAGAAGGAGATCAAGCAGGCGCTTCAGCAGGGTGCGGGTCAGGGGTCGGCGTCATCTGCTTCAGGTGACGAAGTGCCGATGTTCGTACCCTGTGAAAAAATGCCGGGGTTCCTCGATCAGAAAAAACCGGCTTATCCCGAGATGGCTCGGACCGCAGGGATCGAAGGAAAGGTGTTTGTCAGCGTGCTGATCGCTGAAGATGGCCGTCCGCTGAAGGCGAAAGTCATGAAGCGGGTGCCCCCGGACTGCAATGTCTTTGACGATGTGGCCATCCGTTCCGTCATGGAGTCACGGTATTATCCCGGTATCCAGAACGGGCATCCCGTCAAGGTGTGGCTTACGGTTCCCATCCGGTTCCAGCTGGATTAAGAGCGAGATTTGTCTCCCTGTTTCTTCGGCCGCCGGAAAATTGCGAAAACGATCCACAGATATGCGGCTGTCAGCGTGAAGGGGGCGATGGTGAGCGAGAAGAACCCGTCGATGTCCCGTTCAAGGTACATGGTGCCGTAACTTGCCGCGATGACGGCAGCCCCCAGGGCAATGTACAGATAATTCCGGGAGCCGAGAGGCATTGCGGTATCCTTCGCGGCGGGTCTTTTAGCCGTGCTCTTCGCTGAAGATTTCATCAAGCGTGTCGATGCAGAGTTGAGCCTCGTTCCTGCTGATGGTCAGAGGAGGAAGAAGGCGAATGACATTCTGGCTGGTAGCGTTGATCAGCAGGTTTTTCTTCAGGGCAAGTCCGACATAATAGCTTGCTTCCCTGTCGACGGTCAAGCCGATCATCAGTCCGTACTGGCGGACATCGAGAATCTGAGGATATTTTCCGGCAAGCTGCTGCAATGCGTCGCGCATGAAACGTCCGGTTTCTGCAGCGTTTTCCATCAGCTTGTCATCGTAAATGGCATCGATGAGCGCAAGACCGGCTGCACAGGCGACCGGATTTCCGCCGAAGGTCGTGCCGTGGCTGCCGGGACCGAACACCTCCGCAACCATCTCATTGCCGAGAAGGGCTGAAAGCGGAAGTCCTCCTCCGATGGGTTTGGCGATACAGACGAGATCCGGCTGTATGTCGAAATGCATGTAGCTGAAGAACTTTCCCGTTCGCCCGCAGCCGGCCTGGATCTCATCTGCGACGACCAGGAAGCCGAATTGCCGGGCAAGCGACTTGAGTTTTTCGGCGAAGGCTTCGGTAATGCGGTGGATTCCTCCTTCCCCCTGGACAAACTCAACGAATACGGCCGCTGTTTTTCCGGAAACCTTCCGTTCAAGATCCTCCGTGTCGTTGAAGGCGATCATGCCGGTCTCGGGAAGCAGCGGTTCAAAGCCGTCAACATATTTTGCCTTTGCGGTGAGCGACATGGCTCCGTAGGTTCTGCCATGAAAACAGTTGCTCAGCGAGAGCACCTCTTTTTTTGCGGTGTTCCCGTCGCGTGAAGCCCATTTTCTGGAAAGCTTGATTGCCGCCTCGATGGCTTCGCTCCCGCTGTTGGCGAAAAAGACCTTGGAAAGGCCCGAGATGCCGATGAGCCGTTCGGCAAGCTCGAACTGAGGCTTCACCATGAAAAGATTCGAGGTATGGATGAATCTGGCCGCCTGATCATTGATGGCTTTCAGCACCCGTTTGTCCCCGTAGCCGAGCGCATTGACTCCGATGCCGGAGATCAAGTCGAGATACCTGCGCCCGTCGGTTGCCCAGAGATAGGACCCCTTTCCGTAATCGATGTCGAGAGGCAGTCTTGCATAGTTATGGAAAAAAAGCATCTGTTCTGTTTCAGGCGTTCTTTCGAGAGCTTTCATGGTGGACTGATATGACTGTTCGGTTAGATTGATTTTTCTCAGGGTTGTTTCATCGGCTGCCGCCGGTTTCCGTTTCTTTCCGGTCTTGCTGCATGAGCACGGTCCGTATCAGACGCCAGATGCCGTATGCGCCGACAAGAACGGCGACATGACGCGGCTCCAGGCCGGACGTTCCGGCTGCATGCGGGAAAAAAAAGCCAATATACGCTGCCAGTGCAAGAAACGAGAGTGAAATGGCGGTGTTGACCGCGATCTTCACGGCAGCCGGACTTTCCTTTGTTTCGGCTTCCATCCGGCGGTTATCCTTCGGGAACATCTTCTCCGCCGCATTTTGAATGACCGTAGAATCTCCACTCCCTGTTGACAATGAGCCGGGCTCCGTGGCCGAAGGTGAAATAGGACCATCCCCACTGCAGCAGGACGAAGACACGATGTTTGAAACTCGAAAGATAGTAGATGTGCACGAGAATCCAGGTCAGCCATGCCGGGGCTCCATCGAACTTGAGATTGCCGATTTCGACGATAGCCTTGTTTCTTCCGATGGTCGCCATCTGCCCCTTGTCATGGTAGTGGAACTCCTTTCGCTTTCCCCCCCTGATTTCAAGCAGGATATTCCTTCCGATAGAATGGCCCTGCTGCAGGGCAACGGGAGCCATGCCCGGCAAAGGCGTACCTGTCTGATGGGTGAAGCATGCCTGGTCGCCGCCGACGAAAACATCCGGATGCCCGGAGATGCTCAGGTCCTTTTCGACAATGATGCGCCCTGAACGGTCGGTTTCGACGCCGATCCTTTTTCCGATGGAGGTGGCACGGACCCCTGCCGCCCAGAGGACGGTTGATGCTTCTATCCTTTCATTGCCGATCTGCACGCCGTTGGCGTCAACATTGCTGACAGGACTTGACGTCCAGACCTGGACGCCGAGTTTTTCAAGTTCACGGGTCGCCCTGCTGGCAAGTTCGGACGAGAACGAGCCGAGGATGCGTTCTGCCGCTTCAACGATAAAGATGCGGGTGAGTTTCGGATCGATATTTCTGTAGAAGCGTGAAAGGGTATACCGGCTCATTTCCCCGATCGAGCCTGCAAGTTCGACACCGGTCGGTCCTCCGCCAACGATGACGAATGTCAGCAGTTTTTTCCGTTCAACGGGGTCTGCGGTTCTTTCTGCGGCTTCATAGGCTTCCATGACACGCCTGCGTATCTCGGCAGCCTGGGCAAGTGTCTTCAGCCCGGGAGCGAATTCTTCCCACTGGTTGTTGCCGAAATAATGGTGCTTGACGCCGCATGCCAGAATCAGATAATCATACCCGATCTGGCCGAAATCGGTATGAACGGTTTTTCTGCCCAGATCGACATCCCTGACGATTCCCTTGAAAACCGTGATGTTGCGGTACCTTGCAAGCATGTTCCTGAGGGGAGCTGCTATATCGCCTGCATTGAGGGCTGCCATGGCGACCTGATAGAGCAGGGGCTGGAAAAGATGATAGTTCTTCCTGTCGATCAGGGTGACCCTGACATCGACTTTGTTGCCCAATTCCTTTGCGGCGTTGAGCCCTGCAAATCCTCCTCCGACGATCACAACATGCTTCATGGAACTCAGCTTCGTATCATGGATTTTCGTTCATAAGTATAGAGTATACCGAAGCAATTTAAAAATAGTTTGTTGCTGTCGTGACACGCTCTTCTTACGCCATGGCGCGACCGGGGAAGAAGGGGGTCAGAGAAGAGAGTCAATCAGGTCGGCCAGAAGGGGAAACCGGCTGACAAGGTCACTCCGCTCCGGGAAGGAAAAATCCCTGAAATCGAATCCGGGGGCGACCACGCAGCTTGCCAGCGCATAAGCCTCCGGGGCCGGGTCCGCCAGTGCCGCGCCGAACCAGGTTTCTGCAGGAACGACTCCCTGAAGGACGGTCCGGCTTGAGCTGTTGCCGAGGGTGAAGGACGAGGAGGTTCCGTCCGGATGGAAGAGGAAGACCGTAAGGGGGTTTCCTTCGTGGAAAAACCAGAGCTCGTCGGATCTGATCCTGTGGAGTCTGGAATGTTCCGGTGATTTGAGAAGGTAGTAGATAGAGGTGGAGTAGGAACGTTCCGGTCTGAACGGGGATGGATCAGGGAACCGGTAGGACCCCGGGCTTCTCCAGATTTCCCTGAAATAGCCTCCTTCAGGATGCGCGGAAAGCTGGAGGTGCTCTATCCAGAAATCAGCCGGATGCATGAAGCTTTTCCTGGATTTTCAGGTTTTTCTGCCGGGACGCTTCCGCCAGTTTTCCCCTGAACGTTTCGAGACGGGCCATGAGCCCGTGATCCGACAGCGAGAGGATCTGAACGGCAAGCAGCGCGGCATTTCTCGAATTGTCGATGCCAACGGTCGCCACGGGAATTCCTGCGGGCATCTGTACGATGGAGTAGAGGGAGTCCTGACCGTTGAGCTTTCTGCTGAAGATCGGGACGCCGATGACCGGCAGCAGGGTCATGGCCGCCGTCACTCCCGGCAGATGCGCCGCCCCCCCTGCACCTGCGATAATGACCCGGAGTCCCCGTTCCCTTGCTGTTCTTGCATACTGTTCCAGATCCTGGGGCGTCCTGTGGGCGGAAATGACGGAAACTTCACAAGGAACGGCGAATTCCTGAAGTGCCAGCACGGCATCCTTCATCACCTCGAAATCCGAGTCGGAACCCATGAGCACACCCACGACAGGGCGGTTTTCAGCTTGTTGAGCCATCATGTAAAAAGGAGAGCCGCATGAACAGCAGAGCTGGTTTGCGGCGTATTAGTGTTATGAAATTCTTGAGTTTTGTGTATTTTCATCAGTAAGAAGTTCAAAATAATACATGTAGGGGAAGATTACAATGGCAGTCAATCTTGCAGTAAAGTACAGCAATCCCGGACCGCGCTACACGAGTTATCCGACGATACCTTCCTGGAGCGCCGACGGCGTTTCCCAGGAAAAGTGGAAGGAAGCCATGGTGAAAGGATTCAATGACAGCAACGATGCCACCGGTATCAGCATGTACATCCATATTCCCTACTGCGAGAACTACTGTTATTTCTGCGGATGCAATGCTCACCGCACCAAGGACCACTCGTTCGAGGAGCCCTATCTGAACGCCCTTCTGAAGGAGTGGCAGATGTATCTCGACGTCTTTCCTGGTACGCTAAACGTCAAGGAGATGCATATCGGCGGAGGAACGCCGACCTTTTTCAGTCCGGAAAACCTCGCCAGGCTTGTTGACAATCTGTACAGGAACGTCAACAGGATGGAAAACTACATATTCAGCTTCGAAACCAATCCCCGCTCGACGACGAAGGAACATCTCCAAGCCCTTTACAGCGTCGGATTCCGCCGGATGAGTTTCGGCATCCAGGATTTCAATCCCGTGGTCCAGGAGGAGATCAACCGTCTCCAGTCTTTCGAGCTGGTCCGGGAAAAAATCGATCTTGCACGGCAGATCGGTTTCACGTCGGTGAATTTCGATCTCGTTTACGGCCTGCCGAAGCAGACTCTCGCGACGGTCACCGATACCATCCAGAAGGTCATGGAGCTCAGGCCGGACAGGATCGCTTTCTACGCTTACGGTCACAATCCCCACATGTACGAAGGGCAGAGGAAATTCAGGGAGCAGGATCTTCCTGTGGGAGACGTCAAGCAGGAACTCTATGACAAGGGACGAGCAATGCTCGAATCCATCGGTTATCATGAGATCGGCATGGACCATTTCGCGATCGAGGGTGACGCTCTCTATGATGCTGCAAGGAAAGGCACACTGCACCGGAACTTCATGGGATACACAGAAAATACCACCCAGATGATGATCGCGCTCGGCGCTTCCTCGATCAGTGACACCTGGTATGCTTTTGCGCAGAACGAGCGTGAGGACGGCAGGTACATGGAAGAGGTTGGCAAGGGCCGTTTCCCCCTCATGCGCGGCCATCTTCTGACAGACGAGGATCTTGTGCTGAGAAGACATATCCTGAATCTCATGTGCAGGCAGGAGACTTCGTGGGAAGATCCGAAGCTCTATTGTGATGAACTCGATATCGCAAAGTACCGCCTGGAGGACATGGAGAACGACGGTATGGTGGAGATTCGGGAAAACGGAATCCGGGTCACCGAGATCGGTATCCCTTTCCTCCGGAACATCTGCATGGCTTTCGATGCACGGCTCTGGCGTTCTGACAGCCTTTCGAAGGCGTACAACGTATCGAGGGACATCCAGAAGGAGTATATCGAGAGAGCCCGGCAGGCAAAAGCTCAACAGCTGAACTGACCATGTACCCGTGCACGGAACTTGAAGGGTGATCTCGGTCACCCTTTTATTTATGTCCCCCTATGAAAAAAAAGGTCAGGATAGGATTTCTCGGCAGCGGGTGGGCAAGGGTAGCCCAGGCGCCGGCATTTTCCCTCATGGAAGATGTCGAGCTTGCTGCGGTGGCGAGCCCTACCGAGCAGCACCGGCGGAATTTCATGGAGAAATTCGGCATACGCAGGGGATTCGAAGAGTGGCGCGATCTTCTCGAGTGCGACCTTGACCTGGTCTGTGTCACCACCCCGCCCTTCCTTCATGCTCCGATGGTGACTGCCGTGCTTGAAAAGGGATGGAGCGTACTTTGCGAAAAACCCTTTGCCCTCGACATGAAAGAGGCTGTTGCCATGACCGCAGTGGCTTCCCGTTCGCCCGGTCTTGCGCTGATCGATCATCAGCTGCGTTTCCATCCGGCGATCAGGACGATGAAGCAGATGATCGACAGCGGCGAGATCGGCAAGGTCTTCGATGTCCGTGCCGTCGTCAATCTCGCTACCAGGAACAGGCCTGAGCAGAAGTACTCGTGGTGGAGCGACGCCGCAAGAGGAGGTGGCGCGCTCAGGGCGATCGGTTCTCATCTGATCGACCTGAACAGGTTCCTGATCGGGGAGGTTGCAGCCGTGTGCTGCAGTCTCGAGACCTCCATCCAGCAACGTCCTGACGGATCGGGGAAGCAGCTTCCTGTGACCTCGGATGACAGCTTCGCCATGTTCATGAAATTCGGTCCCTCGTCAGTTGCCCTTGGTTCGTCTTCCCTCATGCATGTCACGACGGTCGGAGCCTATACCTGGTTTTCCTTCGAGGTGGTCGGCAGCCTGAAGACCATCAGGCTTGACGGCGCCGGCAGGTTGTGGGAGATCGCCAACGGTGCCGCAAAAGGAGGACGGAGCCTGATTGATGCTCCACGATGGAAGCAGATCGAACCGATTCTTCCCTGGGACGAGCTCGTGCTCCAGGAGAAGATCAGGCTGTCGTCCCTTGCCGTTCACGGCATCTTTGCCGTCGGGTTCGCTTTTCTGGCCCACAGGATCGTCAAGGCCCTGCGGAACGGTGAGAAGCAATTGCATGATGCGGCGTGTTTTTCCGACGGGCTCATGGTTCAGAAAATCATTCAGGCAGGCATCGATTCCGACAGGAGCGGCCAGTGGGTCAGGATCTGACGGAAGCGCGGGAAAAAAGGCCGTTTGAAATCCCAGACAGGAGAACAGCATGATACACAGACAGATAGGGATGGGGCACGACAAGAAGATTGCGCTTGTCGCACACGACAACAAGAAGCTCGATCTTGTCGAATGGGCGAAGTACAACCGTGAACTGCTTGCCCACCATCAGCTCTATGCGACCGGCACAACCGGCACCATACTCGAACAGGAACTCGGACTCGAGGTCCACAAGCTGCTCAGCGGCCCCCTGGGGGGCGATCAGCAGATCGGTGCAAGGATTGCTGACGGCGGCATCGATTTCCTGATTTTTTTCTGGGATCCGCTCGAACCCCAGCCGCACGATCCTGACGTCAAGGCCCTGCTCCGCATGGCGGTCGTCTGGAACATTCCTGTCGCCTGCAACAGGGCTACGGCTGATTTCATGATTTCCTCTCCCCTGATGGACCGTGATTACAACCGTCTTGTGCCGGATTATCTCGAGCATCTTTCACGAAATGTCGGCCTGGGCGAATAGGCCTGCCGATACGAGCCGCATGTTGTTTCAGGCAATGAGAGCGCAGATCGACCTCTCCGGACGATACCGTTTTGCGTTCAGGGCTAATCTGCGTATACTTCATGAACGCGGTCTGCATGACGATGCAGTGCAGTCCCTCTGTTTCCCCAGGTAGAGCACAGAAGCGTTCCATGAAAAAGAGCCCGTTTTTCTATCTGCTCGTCATCATCATCCTGACAGGTTCAGTGCTGACCTGGTGGACCGCAAACCGTGCCGACCGGCAACTGCGGGCGGATCTTCTTCAGCAGGCCGTGCTTGCTTCCCGGGCGGTCAGTTTTGACCAGCTCGCCGTGTTGACGCCTGCCGGTTCGATAGGGGAGTCCGCAGACTACAGGGTGCTGAAGGAACAGCTGACACGCATCAACAGGGTGAGTGTCAGGAGCCGGTTCATCTATCTGCTCGGCAGACGGCCTGACGGGACGGTCTACTTCATCGCCGATTCGGAGCCTCCCGGATCGAAGGACTATTCTCCGCCCGGTCAGATCTATCAGGAAGCATCCTCAGTTCTCCATACTGTTTTTCAGAAGGCAAGACCCGATACCGAAGGCCCGGTGCCTGATCGATGGGGGACCTGGGTCAGTGCCTTCACGCCGATTTCCGATCCCTCGACCGGCAGGACCGTCGCTGTTCTCGGCATCGATGTCGATGCAAGCGACTGGAAATGGGATATCGCCGTAAGGTCTGCAATTCCAGCAGGGATCATGATGGTGTCCCTGATCATGCTGGCCAGTTCGCTTCTTGCCGCTCGAATGCAGAATGTGACGCCCAAACCCGTGCTGCGTCGCCTCATGCCGGTCTTCGTCGGGGTGATCCTGTTTCTTGCCGGTCTTTTTGCCATCGTTCTCTGGCGGCAGCAGGACAAGCGTCTGGAGGATATTTCCCGCCATACGATGACCGGCATGTTCTCGAGCTATGAACTTGCCCTCAGGGAGCAGGCCAACGGTCTTGAATTCGCCGCAGGAGCAATCGGTGCGGATCCCAGGATCGCCGGGCTTCTCGAATCAGGAAACGCTGAAGCTCTTTTTTCTGCGTACAAGCCGATGTTCGACCGGCTTCGCGAAAGGCAGGGGCTTACCCATTTCTATTTTATCGCTCCCGACAGGACCTGCCTCCTGCGGATCCACAAACCCGAAAAGAGGGGAGACCTGATCGAAAGGCATACGCTCCTTGCCGCGGAACGGACCGGTTCGGTGTCAAGCGGGCTCGAGATCGGCACAATGGGCATGCTGACGCTCAGGGTGGTCCAGCCCCTTTTCAGCGGTGGAAAGCTGGCCGGCTACGTCGAGCTTGGGAAGGAGGTGGAGGATGTGCTTCGCGGTCTCCATGCCCATTCGGGACTCGGCGTGGCGGTTGGCATCCGGAAAACGTTGCTTGAGCGCACAGCGTGGGAGGAGGGAATGAAACTGCTGAAGCGGAACTTCAGCTGGGAACTGTTTCCCGGGGATGTGCTGGTCTACAGCTCTCTCGGACCGTTTCCTGCCTCGTTCGAGCCGTTGCTTGCCCCTCGGGTTTCGGAGAGGGATCTTCTCCAGAAGGATGTGCAGCTGGGGGGAAAGACATGGAGGGTCGCTTCTGTTCCCCTCTCTGACGTGTCGGGAAAAGCCATCGGTTCGCTCATCTTCATGATCGACATCGGTGCCGAAAAAGGGGAATTCTACCGTCTCGCATCGATCGTGGAGGTCTCAGCCTCACTCCTGCTTGCCGTACTGTTCGGTTTTCTCTACGTTGTGCTGAGCAGGATCGACAGGGGAATCCGCGAAAGGGAAGATCAGCTTCTTGCCAGCAGGGAACAGTACATGCTTGCGGTCAACGGGAGCCACGACGGTATCTGGGACTGGGATATCCGTACCGGAAACCTGTATCTGTCGCCGAAATGGAAACAGATGATCGGTTATGAAGACCATGAGCTTGCCAATACCTTCTCGACGTTCGAGGAGCGCCTGCATCCCGAAGACCATGACACCGTCATGGATCATCTTGACCGCTACCTGAAGGACGAGCTGCATGCATACAGCATCGAGTTCCGTTTCCGTCACAGGGACGGTTCCTTCCGATGGGTACTTGCCAGAGGAGAGGCGTTGCGCGACGAGAAAGGCATTCCCTACCGGATGGCCGCTTCCCACAGCGATATAACCGACCGCAGAACCGCGGCAGAGAAGCTGAAGCATCAGGCGGCCTTTCAGCTGGTTCTCATGGAGCTTGCCATCGGGTTCGTGAACAAGCCGCCGGAGCAGCTTGACGAGGCGATCAACCATGCGCTTCTGCTTGTCGGCGAATTTTCGAAAGTTGACAGAACCTACCTTTTCCGTTACGATTTCAGCACGGATACGATGTCGAATACGCACGAATGGTGCGCTGAAGGAATCACTTCCGAAATCGGCAATCTGCAGAATATCCCCAATGCCGTGGTTCCGGACTGGATTGCATCACACCGTCAGGGCCGGGTCGTTCATGTGTCCGATGTTTCTTCGCTGGCTTCTGGCAGCGCATTGCGGAACCTTCTCGAACCCCAGGGCATCAGGGCGCTGATTACCATCCCTCTCGTCTATGAGGACGACTGTTTCGGTTTTGTCGGTTTCGATGCCGTGCGGGAACTCAAGAGCTGGAGCGAGGAGGAGACATCGCTGTTGCGCATGCTTGCCGAACTGTTTACCAATGCCGAGATCAGGCGGCTGCATGAGACCGCGCTTGTCGATGCGAGGTTTGCCGCCGAAGCTGCAAACCGTGCAAAGAGCGAATTCCTTGCCAATATGAGCCATGAGATCCGCACTCCGATGAACGGCATCATCGGCATGACCGGGCTGTTGCTGGATACGGAGCTCAACGAGGAGCAGCACCGTTACATCCGGAATATTCTTGCCGGCAGCGAATCCCTGCTGGCACTGATCAACGATATTCTCGATTTTTCCAAGATCGAAGCCCGCAAGCTCGATCTTGAAATACTTGATTTCGATCTTCTGAACCTGCTCGATCACTTCTCGTCCATGATGGCGATCAGGGCGAACGACAAGGGTCTCGAGTTTCTCTGCGCCGCTTCTCCCGACGTGCCGACCCTGCTCCAGGGTGATCCGGCGCGGCTCATGCAGGTGCTCAACAATCTTGCCGGCAATGCGGTGAAATTCACGCACAAGGGTGAAGTGGCCGTGCGTGTATCGCGCCTGTCTGAAAGCGACGGAGAAGTTCATCTCCGGTTTTCCATACAGGACACCGGAATAGGCGTGCCGGCCGACAAGATCGCTACGCTTTTTGAAAGTTTTACCCAGGTTGACGCCTCGACGACCAGGAAATTCGGTGGAACCGGCCTCGGACTCGCCATCTGCCGCCAGCTGACCATGCTGATGGGCGGCCAGATCGGTGTTGAGAGCCTGCCGGGCATGGGATCGGAATTCTGGTTTACCGTTCATCTCAGGAAGCAGTCCGGAAAAGAGCAGATCAGGATTCCTCATCCCGATGCCATCCGGAACGCCCGCATGCTTGTTGTCGACGACAATGCGACAAACCGAGAGATTCTCCGCATCCAGCTCACGTCATGGGGCGCAAAGGTGGAGGAGATAGCGGACAGCCTCCAGGCAATTGACATGCTTCGCAAGGCCAGCGAGGAGAAGGATCCTTTCCGCCTGGCGATTCTCGACATGCAGATGCCTGAAATGGACGGCTGCATGCTTGCCGAAAAGATCAGAGCCGAAAAGTCGATTGCGCACACGCCTCTCGTCCTGATGACCTCGGTTAGCGGCGGCGGGGATGACAAGGAGAAAAGAGACCGCCTCTTCCAGGCATGTCTTGATAAACCGGTGAGGCAGTCCGAGCTGTTCAACACGCTTGTTACCGCGCTGTCGGGCAACAGGACATGCACGGGAACCTGGCATCATGTCAAACCGCATTCCGGGGACGATCTGCCGAAGGTCATTCTTCCGGAATCGAAAGGCAAGCCGAGAATCCTGCTTGCCGAGGACAGCGTCATCAACCAGCAGGTCGCCGTCGGCATCCTGAAGAAAATCGGATTCCAGGCCGACGTTGTGGCAAACGGTGCCGAAGCGGTCAAGGCGCTTGAACAGATCCCCTACGATCTCGTGCTGATGGATGTCCAGATGCCTGAAATGGACGGGCTTGCCGCCACACGGCTGATCCGCGACCGGAACTCCATGGTCCGCGACCATGGCATACCCGTTATCGCGATGACGGCCCACGTTATGCAGGGAGACCGCGAGATCTGTCTCGATGCCGGAATGAATGATTATGTTTCCAAGCCGATCAATCCGTACGTTCTGGCTGAAGTCCTGCAGAAATGGCTTTCCTGAACAGGTTCTTCGTTCAGTCTTCTGTTTCAGGATATGTTCTTCAGCACTTCCGGAACCGGAAAGGCAGAGCCGCCGTTGTTCGCGGCAGCTCTGCCTGGAACGACAGGTTGCCTGTCTTATTTCGAGAGAGGTGTTTCTGCGTTTTTATCCAGCCTGATGCCGCAGTATCCTTCAACACCCATTTCAGGGATGTCGAGACCGTCAAGTTCATCTTCGGGTTTTACCCTGTTGCCGATGACGGCGTCGATCAGCTTGAAGACGACAAACCCGATCACTCCCACATAGACCACGTTGACCGAAATGCCGATGATTTCAGCTATCAACTGGCCCGGATTGCCGTAAAACAACCCTGTGACCGGTCCCGCAACACCATTCCATCCGTCGCCATAGGTTCCGTCTGCAAAAAGACCGAGGGCGATGCAGCCCCATGCTCCGTTCACGGCGTGAACGGCAACCGCGCCTACGGGGTCGTCGATTTTCAGGACCTTCTCGATGAAGAATGCCGCCTCTATGACCAGCACCCCGGAAATCAGCCCGATCAGGGCTGCAGCCTGAACGGTGACGAAAGCGCAGGGAGCGGTGATGGCGACCAGTCCTGCAAGGAGACCGTTGATCATCATGGTCGGGTCGGGTTTTTTTGTTTTGAACAGCCACATGTACAACATGGCTGCGAATGCACCGGTAGCAGATGCGATCATGGTATTTACCGCCACAACGCTGATGCGAAGATCGGTTCCCGCCAGGGTTGATCCGGGATTGAAACCGAACCATCCGAATGCGAGAATGAACGCGCCGACGACTGCCATGGGGATGTTGTGACCGGGAATGGCATTCGGACTTCCATCCTTATTGTATTTTCCGATCCTCGGGCCGATAATTGCCGCGCCCACAAACGCCAGCACTCCTCCGGTCAGGTGAACTACTGACGATCCTGCGATATCGACATGTCCACGACCAATGCCGAACTCTTTCCCCATCAGGGCAAGCCATCCTCCGCCCCACACCCAGTTGCCGTAAACCGGATAGATGATGGTGCCGACGAACAGTCCATAGACAACGAAAGCGGAGAACTTCCATCGTTCAGCCATTGAGCCGGTCGGAATGGTTGCCGTGGTGTCCATGAAAACCATCTGAAAAAGAAAAAGGGCGAAAACTCCAACATCGTAGACATTGGCAAGGAAAAAGCCTTTGGTTCCGAACAGTCCGAAGCTGTGACCGAACAGGCTGATGGCGAACTCCTGGTTGAGGCCGTCATAACCTCAGAGTGTGGCAAGGCTCCCGAGTCCGCCGAACATGATTGCAAATCCGCAGACGAAATAGCCCAGCATGCCTATGGGATAGATCATCATGTTCATGGACATGGTATGGGCAGCGTTTTTCGCCCTTGTCAGGCCAGACTCCACCATGGCAAATCCTGCCTGCATGAACATGACAAGAAAACCGGTCACCAGAACCCACATCATGTTGATCGAAACCTTGTTCTTTCCTATCTGGTCCGTGATTTCGGTTGCTGATGGAGAGCCTGCAGTCGATGCCGGGACGTCGACCGTTGCGCCGGTGACAGCACCGCTCGGATCCTGGGGCTTTTCCACAAAGACATCACCTCCCAAAGCGATGCCCAGCATCAGGATGATGCCAGATATGACGATGAATAGTTTTGACATGGTTGTATTGGTTGATGCTGATCGAGGATGAAAACGCAATGAATCTTGTCAGTCCTTGTTGTACAGGGATTCGTCCCCGCTTTCGCCTGTCCGGATCCTGTATGACTGCTGGACTTCGGAGACAAAAATCTTGCCGTCTCCGGCCTCTCCCGTGTAAGCGGTTTTCAGCAGACAGTCGAGGGTCTTCTGGAGATTGATATCCCGGACGACAATCGACAGGTACCTTCTGGATATGAACGATGTGTCCCTGACGGTTCCGCGGTACATCGCGGTTTTGTGCTTTGCATCATTACCCTGCCCGGTCACGTCCCACCAGGTGAAGAAGTCGATGTCGATCTCGTGGAGAGCCTTCTTGACCTCTTCGTACTTGCTTGTTCTGATGATGGCTTCGATTTTTTTCATGGCATTGGCGGTTGCTTGGTTTGTTTTGAATGATCCCTGCGTCCCGAATGTCGTTTCATGTGATGCGTGCCGATGGGCTGGCCCTGTGAACATCGCGCATCATGCCGATGCTTCTTGTTTAGGTAAAATGCGGTTTTATGATTAATAAATTAAGTTTAATTGATCTAATAGTTGAAAAATTAATAGTAAAATACAGAAACGTAAAAAATATTTGTTTTTTTTGCTTTTTCAGAGATGCGGACGAGTCACGAACAGGGCATGGAGGAGACGATCGGCGTTCAATCCTGGTCTATAGGGGTGAGATGGATGGCGGTGCCGGATAGCGAGGTTTCAACCGAGGGCTTCTTCCCAGCAGAGGTAAAGGGCGTCCAGCTCCCTGCATAAAAGATGATATGCATCTACCGTCTTCTGTGTTTCCTGAGCAGGATTGGAGTAGAACGTATCGGACGACATCAGCGCTTCAAACTGTTTCTTCTGCTCTTCGATACGGTGGATTTCCCTCTCCACGGCTTCGATTTTTTTCCTGGCGGCTCTGGATTCGGCCGGTGCTGAGGTATGGGGGGCCCTGGATGCGGCAGGGGAGCATGAAGCAGCCCTGGATGCGGCCACTGCCTGTTCCCGTCTGCGCTCCTCCTCGTAGGTCCGTTCAGATTTTTCAAGGTATTCGGCATAGGTACCCAGGAAAACCTGAAGGCTTCCGTTCCTTATCTCGAACACCTTGTTGACGAGGCTGTCCAGGAAATACCGGTCATGGCTGACCAGCAGGAGCGTGCCGTCGTACTGTTCAAGCGAATCGATCAGCATTTCCTTCGATCGCATGTCGAGATGGTTGGTCGGTTCGTCCATGATGAGGAGATTCGACGCCTGAAGCAGGATTTTGGCAAGTGCAAGCCGGGATTTTTCTCCTCCCGAAAGGACGCCGGTCTTTTTTTCCACGCTGTCCCCGCTGAAGAGAAAGCATCCGAGGATATCGCGCACCTTTTTCTGGGCTTCCGGCGTAGGAGCGGCATCGAGCATTTCCTCAAGCACGCTTTTTTCGGGGGAAAGGTTTTCGGTCTGGTGCTGGCTGAAATAGTTGAGCGAAACGTTATGTCCGGTTTCCCGTCTTCCCGCGAAATCGATCTGCCCGGCAAGGATCTTGCAGAACGTCGATTTGCCTGCACCGTTCGATCCCACGATGGCGATCCGGTCGCCCCTCATGATCTCGACACCGATATGCTGCAGGACATGCTTCATGGAGCCGTCAGGAAGGCTGAATGATTTCGAGACCTCCTTGAGCTTCATGACCTCGCGTCCCGAAGGGTTTGCCTTGGGGAACCTGAAGGAGATGTGCGAACGATCCTCTTCCGGAGCCTGCAGCTCTTCTTCGAGTTTCTGCATCTGGCGGAGCCTGCTTTGCGCCTGACGGGCCTTTGTGGCCTTGTAGCGGAAACGGTCGACGAACGACTTCATGTCGGCAAGTTTCTTCAGATCGTTCTGGTATCTCGACATCAAGAGCACGTACCGTTCGGCCTTTTCCTTTTCATAGAAGGAGTAATTTCCCCGGTATTCGGTGATCTGCTGAAAGGCGATCTCGAGAGTCCTGGTGGTGAGCTTGTCGAGAAAGAAGCGGTCGTGAGAGACGATGACGCAGCTGTGTTCATAGTTCAGCAGGTACTGCTCCATCCAGCGGAGCGAGTCGATGTCGAGATGGTTGGTCGGTTCGTCAAGGAGGAGCAGCGTCGGATTCCGCAGAAGAAGCCTCGCGATCAGCAGCCGCATCTGCCATCCGCCGGAAAATTCCCGGACTTTTTTCTGGAAATCCGCGCCTGTGAAGCCGAGACCGGAAAGGATTCTTTCGGCTTCGGACTGCATTCTGTACCCTCCGAGCCGTTCGAATTCATGGGATGCGTCGCTGAAATCCTCGATAAGCCTCCGGTAGGCGCTGCTTTCATGATCGTGATCCGGACGGGCCATATCGAACTCGAGACGAGCAATCGTCTGCGACAGTCCGAAAAGTTTCGAGTCTGCCTGCAGGGTATACTGCAGTGCGTTTTTTTCAAGATCCTCCTCGAACGAGATTTCTTGAGGAAGATAGCCGATGCTGGTACCGGACGATTTCAGGATCCGGCCTTCGCCGGGCAGTCCGTCTTCCGCGGGTTCTCCGCCGAGAAGGCGCAGGAGTGTCGATTTTCCGGTTCCGTTCAGGCCGACAAGGCCGACCCGCTCCTTGTCGCCTATCCTGAACGAGGTGTTTTTCAGGAGCACCTTTGTGCCGGCACTCAGGGAAAGATTTCGGGCTTCAAGCATGGCGGAACCGTGACGGATTCGTGGCTGGATGTTCAGTTCAAGGAGAACGCATACGGGGGACAAGATACAACATTTCCTTCATGCTTCACGACCAGCAGGCTGCGGGAGGAAGGCGTGCCGTTTTTTCCCTTCCCGCCGTATATTGAAGCCAAATGTCTTGCCATGGTCACATTTCCGGAGATGTTCCCGATTTTCGCACAGGGCATCTTCCCTTCCGGAGCCTCATGGTCGTTCAGGGCCCTCAAAGCCTCTTTTTCCACCGGATTTTGCAAGGTTTGTCGGGCTTCTGCGTCATACTATACATTACGGCTGCTGCCGCAAGCTTCCATTTTCAGATCATGATGAAACCGGTCCGTTTTCTTCTTGCCGTTCCCCTGCTCCTCGTTGCGCTGCTGGCGGCACGCCCGGCCTTTTCTGCAGAGGTGCTGACCTGGGAGGACTGTCTCCGGGAGGCAGGACAGCATCATCCCGACCTCATGTCGGCTTCAGAATCGGTCAGACAGGCCGAAGCCCAGCGAAAGATCGTGAGGAGCGGACTGCTGCCCGCTGTGAACGCCGAAGTCGGAGGATCACGCTCGGGCTCCTCGGGGGAGCTTCCGTCATCCGGGTCATGGTCCTATGCCGTCACTGCCCGGCAGTTGCTGTACGACGGTTCGAAGACATCTCGTCTGGTCGATGAGTCTTCAGAAAACATCAGAACTTCCCGATACAGTGCAGATGCGGTGTCGTCGGCCACCCGGCTTTCGCTGAGAACGGCATTCGTGGAACTGCTCAAGGCGCAGCAGCTGGTAAGCCTGACCTGGGAGATCGCCGACAAGAGAAAACAGAATCTCCGCCTGATCGATCTTCGTTATAAGGCCGGACGAGAACACAGGGGATCGCTGAGCAAGGCGCATGCCGATCTTGCCCAGGCGGAGTTCGAAGTCGTCCAGGCGAAAAGGAATCTTGAACTTTCGCAGTTCCGGCTCGGCACCGTCCTCGGCCGTGAATCGTTCGTGCCGCTCGCTGTTGCCGGTGAGTTTACGGTTACCGAGCAGACAGGCACGCTTCCGGATTTTGAAAGGATCGTCAAAGAGAATCCCTCCTACAGGATGATGGTGTCAAGAAAGGAGGCCTCCCGCTACAGCCTCGAAGCAGCAAGGAACGCGTTCATGCCCGAGCTTTCACTTACCACGGCTGTCGGAAGAAGCGCGTTCGACAGGTGGCCGTCCGAGGAGGTCGACTGGCAGGTGGGTGTCAACCTTGCCGTTCCGGTCTATGGAGGCGGAAGCGGGCGTGCGGCGGCTGAAAAAGCCAGGGCGGCGATGCATCAGCTTGCAGCCGACGAAAAGAGCGGGTATCTGTCGCTGAGCAGAGCCCTGCAGGATTCCTGGAAAGAGCTGCGTGACGCGGTCGATAACGTCTCCGTATCGAAAAAGTACCTTGACGCCGCCGTTGAACGTGCAAGGATTGCCGATGCGCAGTATTCGGCAGGACTTGTTTCCTTCAATGAGTGGATCATCATAGAAGACAATCTCGTGAGTTCAAAAAAATCATATCTCAATGCCCGGGCAGATATGCTGCTTGCCGAAGCGAAGTGGACCCGGGCGAAAGGAGGCACCCTTGAAATCCGGTAAACGACGGCTCATTCCGGGAGCACTCGCGGCAGCCGCCGCAGTTGCGCTCCTGCTTTTTTTCAGGTTCGGCGGCAAGCCGAAAGCCGAACCCTCCTACCGGCAGGTAGGAACGGAAGCCGGCAGCATACGGATTGTCGTATCGACGACGGCAACGGTGAAACCGCAGAACCGTCTTGAGATCAAGTCGCCGATCGGCGGGAGGGTCGACGAAATCCTGGTCCGTGAGGGTCAGCTGGTCAGAAAGGGGGAGGTTCTCGCCCTGATCAGTTCGACCGAGCGGGCGGCGCTGCTTGACGCCGCCACCAGACGGGGGAAGAGCGAAACCGATTACTGGAAAAGCGTCTACCGTGAGACCGCTCTCATTGCGCCGATCGACGGGCAGATCATCGTCAGAAGCGTCGAGCCGGGTCAGACGGTCACCACGAGCGACGTCGTGCTCGTGATCTCGGACAGGCTGATTGTCAAGGCCGACGTCGACGAGACCGACATCGGCAGGATACGGCTCGGCCAGGAAGCTGAAATCGGGCTTGACGCCTATCCTGAAGTCAAGGTGAAAGGTTTCGTGGATCATATCTATTACGAATCCGAACTGGTCAACAATGTCAATATCTACAAGGTCGATATCGTGCCGTCCCGTATCCCCGACGTTTTCCGTTCAGGGATGAGCGCGAACGTCGATGTCGTTGTCGACAGCAAAGACAATGCGCTTCTCTTGCCTGCTTCCGCCGTATCGGGGGAGGGTAAGGGGGCGTTCGTCCTGACGAGGGATTCGGCGGGCTCGGTCAGAAAGATTTCCGTCCGGACAGGACTGCAGGACGAGAGCCGGGTCGAGATCACGGGGGGGCTCAGACCCGGGACCGTCGTTCTGGTCAGCGATTCAGCCTTCGTTCTGCCGAAGAACAACAACGGCGGAAATCCCTTCCTGCCGCAACGGCGGAAAACGAACAAAAAAAGTGCCGGATGATCGAAGTCGTCAATGTATCCAAAACCTACCGCATAGGGGAGAGTTCGGTCAACGCCCTGCGGGGGGTGAGCATCAGGATAGAACAGGGCGAATTCGTGGCCATCATGGGATCGTCGGGTTCCGGGAAATCGTCGCTCCTGCATATTCTCGGGCTGCTCGATGTGCCGGACAGCGGCGAATACGTGCTGATGGGAAAGCAAACGGGAAAGATGTCCGACGACGAACTGGCATCGATGCGCAACAGCGTCGCCGGTTTCGTGTTTCAGCAGTTTCACCTGCTTGGCCGGATGAGTACGCTCGACAATGTCCGGCTTCCGTACATTTACAGCGGCAGGCCCGGAGATTTCAGAAAAGAGGCCTTCGAACGGCTTGATATGGTTGGTCTCAGGCACCGGGCAGGCCAGCGTCCCAACCAGATGTCCGGCGGGGAGCAGCAGCGCGTGGCAATAGCCAGGGCACTGATAAGGGACCCGATGATCATTTTTGCCGATGAACCCACTGGAAATCTCGACTCCAGAAACTCCCACGAGATCATGCGGATCCTCACGGGACTGCACCGGCAGGGCAAAACCGTCATCATGGTAACCCATGAGCACGACATCGCCGGGTATGCGGGGCGCGTCATCACCATGAAGGACGGCGAAATCATCGAGGACCTCCGAAAGGAGAACAGCAGGAATTCTATACCCGGTACTGTCGGCAGAGAACCCGGAATCGCAGGAGAACTTCATGCCGTTTTTCAGCCTGCCAGGGTGTCGGGATTCCTGGTCCAGGCATTCCAGGCCATCCTGTCGAACAAGGTAAGGACGCTGCTTTCGGTGCTCGGCATTCTTGTCGGCGTCGCTTCGGTCATCGCCATGATGGCCCTCGGAGAGGGTGCAAAGGCGTCCATGGAGGAGGAACTGAAATCCATGGGTTCCAATCTGCTCTCGATACGCGGAGGATCGGCAAAATTCAGGGGGGCATCGCAGGGATCGGGAACCTTCACCCGTTTCACGTTCAAGGATGCTGAGGCCATAGCCGCTCTCGAACCTCTGGTGCGTTCTGTTTCCGGGGTTGCCGGCGGTTCCGGTCAACTGGTGTACCGGAACGAGAACTGGAACAGCAGCATTGAAGGCGTGGACTACAAATACGGCGCCATGCGGTCCGTTGTGCCGAAAATCGGCAGATGGTTTTCAGGAAACGAAATCCGGGGCCGCGAAAAGGTTGCCATTATCGGTACCACTGTTGCCGAAAAGCTTTTCGGCAGGGAAAATCCGCTGAACAGGAGCATCAAGATCAACCGCATCAATTTCAGGGTCATCGGCATTGCTCCCGCCAAAGGTTTCGCCGGCCACAGGGATCAGGACGATGTCGTCTACATACCGGTGACGACCGCAATGTACAGGGTGCTTGGCAAGGATTACCTTGACGGCATCTATGTTGAAGTTACAACTGCCGGCAGGATAGCGCAGGCGAAAACCGCTATCGATGAACTGATCCGCAAACAGCACCGGATCGCTGCCGATGACGAGGAGTCCTTCAACATCCGGGACATGACCGAATTCCAGCAGATGCTGAGCTCGACTACCCGGACCATGAGCATGCTGCTTGGATCAATTGCGGCGATTTCGCTGGTGGTCGGAGGCATCGGCATCATGAACATCATGCTGGTATCGGTAACCGAAAGGACAAGGGAGATCGGATTGAGAAAGGCGATCGGTGCCCGCAAGAGCGATATCATGATGCAGTTTCTCATCGAATCGGTAGGCATGACCCTCAGCGGCGGGATCATCGGCATCCTTGTCGGAACAGGGGCATCGGTCATGCTTTCAACCTTCGCCGGATGGGCGGTGAAGTCATCGATGTTTTCGGTGGTTCTTGCTACGGGGTTCTCGGTGCTGATAGGCCTGTTTTTCGGACTCTGGCCGGCGCAGAAAGCTGCCGGGCTCAGACCGGTCGAGGCTCTCCGCTACGAATAGGGCAGGTCTTCCGGCGTATCGGTCTCATGCTTGAAAAAAAATTCAGCACCGGCGCAAGGTTTTTTCATGGAGCACGTCAAACCTTCTGAATGCAACAGGTTGAAGGGTTGTTTCGTGTTTCAGGTGTGTCCTGTTGTGTTGTGTTCTCTGTTCGTACTGGAGTGTCGGCAGCAGGCCAGGTCTTCTCTCATTGTGACTGTTACGGTTGTGACGGGTGAATGATGATGACGATGATGATGAACGTGTGAAGATGAGGAAGGCTTGGCAGGTTGTTGACGTATGAAGCAGATGGGGCACGGTGCAGGCGTTTCTGCATCAGGATGCCTGGGATGGACGTGTGGTGGATGGTGTATGGTGTTGTGTGTGGTAATGGTTCTCTCGGCAACAGTCAGGTCTTTGCGGTTTGATGTGAAGATGATGGACAGGCGTGGCTGAGGATGAGACGTGATGGAAAGGCTGAAGGCCTGACAGGTTGTTGACCATGATGGCGAAGAGAACCCCCGGGTTCTCTTCGCCATTTTTTTTCGGGAAATGCAGTGCCGTCACGCTCCGGCAAGTGCCTTTTGCACCTGCTGCGCCGCGTCGCGAAGGCCGCTTGCGGAAATCAGGTTCAGTCCGGATTCGTCAAGCATGTTCCGCGCGATATCCGCGTTGGTTCCTTCAAGCCGGACAATCACCGGCAGATGCAGGTCGATGTTCTTTGCGGCCTCGATGATGCCCCCTGCGACCCGGTCGCAGCGGACGATGCCTCCGAAGATGTTTACCAGAATAGCTTTCACGTTCCTGTCGCTGAGAATGATCTTGAACCCTTCCTCGACCGTCTGGGGGCTTGCACCGCCGCCGACGTCGAGAAAGTTCGCCGGTTTGCCGCCTGCCAGCTGGATCATGTCCATGGTGCCCATGGCCAGCCCGGCGCCGTTTACCATGCAGCCTACGTTTCCATCGAGCCGTACATAGTTGAGATTGGATTTCGAGGCTTCCACCTCGAGCGGGTCTTCCTCGCTGATGTCGCGAAGTTCGAGAAAATTCTTGTGCCGGAACAGCGCGTTGCCGTCGAAATTGATCTTCGCGTCAAGAGCCAGCACTCGGCCCTCCCGTGTGACGACCAGGGGGTTGATTTCAGCCAGCGAGGCATCGATGGCGGTGTAGGCGTTGTAAAGGGCGGTGACGAACTGAACCGCGTTGCGGAACTGCTCTCCCTCGAGATTGAGGAAGAAGGCTGCTTCTCTTGCCTGGAAACCCTGGAGTCCGTACAGCGGGTCAACCTGGATTTTCAGCAGCTTGTCGGGGGTCTCCTCGGCTACTTTTTCAATCTCCATGCCGCCTTCGGTAGAAACCATGAGCACATTCTGCGATGTGGCCCGGTCAAGGGTGATCCCGACGTAGAATTCCCTGTCGATATTCATGCCCTCTTCGATCAGGAGGCGTCTGACCTCCTTGCCTTCCGGACCCGTCTGATGCGTCACCAGCCTGAGGCCGAGCATTTTACGGGCGATCTCGAAAACCTCGTCGGGCGACTTGGCAAGCTTGACCCCTCCGGCCTTGCCGCGACCGCCGGCATGGATCTGCGCCTTGACCACGACAACGGGATTGGTCTGCTCCTCGAAGAGCTGAATTGCAGCCTGTTTTGCTTCTTCAGCTGAAAATGCTACTATGCCTTTCGGCACCGCGACTCCGAATTTTTTGAGGATATCCTTTCCCTGATATTCATGAATATTCATAACGGATGTTCCAAGGATTTTGGTCTTGATGCAGACTGCCTGCAGAAAAAAAAGGTGATCAAAACTTTATAATACGAAAAGGAAACGGTTTTCCATGATGCACGATCTCACTTCCTGCATGGAACTGGCTTTCAGGGAGGCCGTCAAGGCCTATGAAAAGAAGGAGGTGCCTGTGGGTGCCGTGGTGCTCGACCGCAGCGGAGCCATCATCGGCCGGGGCTGCAACCAGGTCGAGGAGCTTTGCGATGCGACGGCCCATGCCGAAATGATCGCACTGACGGCAGCGATGGCGACCAGGGGGAGCAAGTACCTTGAAGGGTGCACGCTCGCCGTGACGCTGGAGCCCTGCGCCATGTGCGCGGGGGCTATCGTGCTTGCAAGAGTGAAGCGGGTGGTTTTCGGAGCCAGCGACCCGAAGATGGGTGCCGCAGGCTCCGTGCTGAACATTACCGGCTGCCCGGCGCTGAACCATCAGCCAGAAGTCTACGGCGGCATCATGGAACAGCAGTCGGAAGCACTGCTGCGGGATTTGTTCCGCACCCTGCGTGACAGGTGACGGCAGTTCCCTTTCTTCCTTTCATTCCTCGTCGTGCTTCTCGACGGGAATACTTTCCCTGATGATGTTCTTCAGCGAGCCGGCCAGGTGCGCGACGATGTCCTGGGCAATGTTGCTTCCCGCGTTCGGCGGCTGGACGGTGTCGAGGCTTTCGATGCCTGCTTTCTTGACGGCATTGCTGATGGTGACCGACAGGATCGGATTGCACTCCCTGACGATCTCCTTGAGCATGAACGAGGCTTCAAACATGCTGTGCTGCACGATTTCACGCTTGTCCTCCAGAGAGAGCATCTGGCAATGGCGGGAGGTGATGATGCCTGCAAGGCAGGTCAGATAGGTATTGGTGGCTCCCGCAAGGAAAAGGTTGAGAAAGAACGGTGTCAGCAGGTTTCCCCCGGGCAGCAGGGAGGAGAGCGTGTTGCTGAAGGAGCACTGGATGATGGGCTTGATGTGGGCCGGTATGTCGTCCTTCTTGAAATCCGACAGGGGCAGGCAGGCGTACACTGCCCTGACCAGGTCAAGGAACTGCCTGACGGACCATTGCCGCTGATGCATGGCGTAGATGTTCCAGACGAGCTTCAGGTTGTTGACAAGCGAGGTCGTCGTGCCGTAGGAGGTGTTCTGGGCAAAAGCGCCGATGAAGAAATTCTTGGTGGCCATCTGCTTGGTGGTGTTCAGGGCATCGACCTCGAGCAGCTTGAGGTTTGTTTTCACCCATCGAAGGTCCTTTTCCCGCTTTCCGGAGTCGGGAAGCGCATGATGAACGGGCAGCGACCGGGCAAGCCAGGAGCGGTATGCGGCCGCATTGTCCGAGCCTTCATGTTCAGGCAGCGGGGGCAGCTTCGGGGCGGCCCACAGCCGGTAACCGCTGAGGGCGACGGTGAATAAGAAAAGAGACCAGAGTCCGAGAAACACGTATCCGGCCAGCGGATGGACGGTCCGGAGAAGAGCCGACAGGCTGAGGAGCTGGTTGATGGCGATGGCGGCTGCAAGCAGCACGAGAAACAGTGCGGCAAGCCGTAGCCAGGAGATCAGTTTTCTTTTCATGTCGACGCGAGCTGTTAGGGTTTCAGCCGTCAGAAAAGATCATGGAGATCGATGCCCGGTTCCCGGGAGGCTTTTACGCCGGCATGCCACCCATCGGAGGCTCATCCGCCTTCCGGACAGTGATCGTCACGAATCGTTTCCCGTTTTACCACAGACAACAAACATAAGGGCACCTCTATATATTCCTGAGTGATATATCTTTAATAAGATCAATAAGTTAACGGCAATAAAAACCATAAAAAGCCGTATATTCCAGCAGTATCCATCATTCTGACTCTGCTGCCATGAAAAAC
>Ga0233422_10000130_pt1 | contig 41108 bp, 43 predicted proteins | sample Watercolumn_Mata_2_FD_182724 | JGI IMG/M metagenome (GOLD analysis project Ga0233422, IMG submission 182724) | Freshwater microbial communities from Lake Matano, South Sulawesi, Indonesia - Watercolumn_Matano_2014_110_MG | ecosystem: Environmental > Aquatic > Freshwater > Lake | place...
CTGTATTTTAAATTATAATAACTCTTTGAAAGGAGCTTATATGCTTAAGAAACTGCGCAAGAAGAAGACCGCAAAAAAGGTATGGATAATCCTGGCATTATTGATTGTCCCGGCATTTGTGCTCTGGGGTTCAGGGAGCCTTATGCGAAGCAAACAGGAAACTACCTACGCAGGAAGAATCTTCGGCAGGAACATCTCTTTCCTGGAATTGAGGGACGCAGTGAGTGCGGTAAGAAACCAGGGAATTATGCAGTTCGGGGAGAATTTCTCCGAGATAGAGAAAAACCTTAATTTAGAGCCGCAGGCCTGGATAAGGATTATCCTGCTCTCTGAGGCAAAAAAACGCAAAATAACCGCAAGCGACAGGGAAGTGATAGAATTAATCGAGAGTTATCCAATTTTTTGGCGTAAGGGCCAGTTTGACAACCGGATGTATTCCGAAATCCTGCGTTACGTCTTTCGCACGCAGCCGCGCGCTTTTGAAGAACAAACCCGCCAGAACCTGCTCTTATCCAAACTCTATAAGCAGGTCACGGATACAATACGTTTAAGCGACGAGGATATCAAAACAGAGTACCAGAAACTAAACGAAGAGGTCAGCCTCTATTATATAGCTGCTCTCCCTTCTGATTTTGCAAAAGATATAACTCCGTCTGAACAGGAATTAAAGGATTATTTCTCCGGGAATCCGCTCCAATTTAAGCAACCCCTCTCTTTTAACCTGGATTATATTAGCCTTGATTCGGAAGGCAAGATAAAGGATGTTCTCTCGCGTTTAAATAAAAAACACGACTTAAATAAAATCTCCCAGCAGATGGGTATCCCTGTAAAAGCAACCGGTTTATTCGCGCAAACAGGTCCTATCCCCGGAGTTGGCTGGTCGCCGGAAATAATAGATTTAATCTCGAAATTAAGAATAGGGCAATATACTGCGCCGATACATATGGACAAATACTACTATATATTCAGGCTCAAAGAGATAAAGGAAGCCTACACACCGGATTTTGAAGCGATAAAAGATAAAGTAAGGGAAATGTTTATCAAGGATAAGTCTACAAAAAAGGCTTTAGAAAAAATTGAGGCCTGCCTGGCAAACCTAAAGGAGCTATACCGGCAAAACCCTAAGTCAATAGATTTTAATAAAGTCGCTAAGGGTTCCGGATTAAAATACGGTTCTACGGATTACTTCAAATACGGCAGTTATATAGAGGGGATCGGTGCCTCGGATAATTTCTGGCTTAAGGCCAAGGAACTGAAAGAGGGCGGATTCAGCGATATAATCGGTATGCCTTCGGGTCTTTATATCGTCAAACTTAAAAGCAGGGTTCCCATAGACGAGAAGAAATTCGAAAAAGAAAAAGCAGAATTCAGCAGGAATCTATTATCGCAAAAGAAAGAAGAATATTTTGCGCAATTTATAGAAGATTTGAAACGAAAGGCTCGATAATTCTTAACTTACCTTAATAGCATCCACAGGGCACTGTTGGGCTACCTCTTGCAGGTTATGCGAAGAGCAGCTTTGCGCCTTTACATGGGCAATGCCGTCCCCCTGGACTTCAAAGACCTCAGGGCATGACTGTTCGCATAAACCGCAACCTACGCACGTTGCAGCATCCACGCTTACCTTTGGCATCTTTTTCCTCCGATTACCTCTCTAATAAATTCTCAAACATCTCCTCGTGGTCCACCTCTTCGGATAATATATGCGTTATTAGCTGATAGGTAACATTATCCTTACCCAGTGTTTTTCTGGCGATTTTATTGTAAACTTCTATTGCGCCTGCCTCTGCCTCGGTAACAATGCGGATAATCCTGTTTATATCGGCGGTGTTCTTGGGAGGCATCAGATACGGCTGATTGGCGTTCTTTTCCAATTCCATCGGATTAGCCAGAGGGACGTCGCCTAACTTCACGATTAAATCCGCTAATTCCTGAGCGTGTTCCAATTCGTCCTTGGCAATCTTGTTCAGGAATTCTGCGACATCCTCATAGGAGCGCCCGGAAACCGTCTGCGCCATATACCAGTAAAGATAAAACGCTAGCCATTCGTCGCAATACGCCTTGTTTAAATCCTTTACCAGGTCCTTTAAACTCAACTCCACAATTGCCCTTGCCTGTTTACCCATGTCAACACCTCCTTCAATGAGCACATAACTTATGGAGCATCAATTTTTAATACTCTCCGACATAAGTTATCGTGCGAATTGAACCCACACACCCAGCCGACCATAAAAGGTGGCTATGGATTTCTGGGTGTGGGGTAAGTTCGGCCAGACAACTTATGTTCGCTTACGCTCCATAAGTTGTGGCCTCACTTAGCCCGTATTTCCTTATATTATTATCCGCTATCTCCTGAATCATCTTGAGCGCTTCAGGATTATTAAGCAGATGTTTAAACCTACCCTGGAGTTTCAAATATTCCTCAACCGGTTTTGGCGTAATGGTCTTGCGGGAGACAAGCGCGCCATTTTCGTATTCAATCAGAGGATAGAGCCCGGTTTCAACCGCTAATTTTGCCACCTCCAAGGTAACGCCTAATTCATAATGCCACCCTAAAGGGCAATACGCGTGTACCTGGATATATTTTGGGCCCTTGATGGAAATCGCCTTTTTTACCTTACGCTGCAAATCCTGGGTAAACGCTGCAGAACAGGTAGCAACATAAGGTATGCCGTGGGCTAAGGCAATCTCAGGCATAGGTTTTTTAGGACGGATGTTCCCCAGTGATTCGGAACCAATCGGGCTGGTAGTAGTATTGGTCCTAAAAGGAGTCAGGCCGCTACGCTGAATGCCTGTATTATGGACAACTATTCCGTCGGCTATAAAATTATGCTCATCTTCCACCCTTAAGTCCAGGGTTGGCTCTATGCCTCTTGATTTTATGCTCACAACTTCTTCGGTCTGGAAAAACTTATTATTTATCAAGAAGTCTTGGTACTTATATTGTGAAGGATATTTGTCTATATTCCGTTCCTTTTTCCTGCTAAAGCAGATATAACCATACTCTGAATCTGCCTTTAGTTCTCTGGATACGCATATCGCTCCTTTTTTCTTCATCTGTGTGTGAATCTTGCCTACTCTGTAGTTTATGGTCTGGAGTAGCAAACGTAAGCGCTTTAAAAGGTCTATATTTGCAGAAACATATCTTTTACTTCCTTTACAATCATAGCCATCGGCCAGCATCAAACCTTCAACAAATGCCTCCTTTTGGTCCTGAGGAAGAATAAATACCCAGCCGGGTATGCTTTTATTCTTTGCCCCCTGCCCTAGGCCTAATGGGTCTATGAACTTGGCAAGATTAACGGAATTAATATAAACGTAATCTTTATCAGCGGATATCTTGCTGGAGAATATTTTTTTATGCAAATCAACCAAAACATTTCTTGCCTTCTTACCGACAGGCAGGGCAAAGCCTATTTCTCCCCTTGTCCTTCTTCTCCAGCCATCACCGACAAATATACCCAGGTATTTCATTATATCGGGGTCGGATTCTTTTGGTAAATTTATCTCGTTAAGCCTGTTAACCTTATAATCCCCTCTTTCTACCCTCTCCGTCTCCGGGAATTTAAAAGGCGTATTACCATTCATGCTCTTCAATGTTACTACTCTATCGCCAACCTCTATATCTTCAAGAACCTTCCAAACCAGGCTATTCTCTCTGCCTCTGCCATTTCTTTTCAAAACCAGGAATGGATGATTAGCTGTTGCTTTTATAGAATGGTGAAAGGTTTGGAGTTCAAACACTTCTTTTCTGCCATTATCAAATACGCCGCTGCATTTTTTAATAACCAACTGATGGGTATTTTGGTCAAAGGCATAAACTTCGTCACCGACTTTTATTTCGGTTATCTTCTTGAGGCCTTGCTTGGTTAAGATTAACGATGAAGTGCTTAGGCAATTCATATAAGCCTCGTTGTCGTAGCAGACATATAGAATATCGTGGCCTCTCTCCAGCATCCCGGACAATGCCTGCAGCCCTATATCTGCTGTCCCGCCGTCTCCTGCCTGGGCAATCACATTAGTAGCATCCTTCTTACCTAAATAAATAAGCGCTGCCTCAACTCCGGAGGCAACCGCAGCAGCATTCTCAAATAAAGAATGTATCCAGGGTACTCCCCAGGCAGTTTCCGGATAGCGCGTGGAAAATACCTCCAAGCATCCGGTATTATTTACCACGATGGTATTGCTGCCCGATGCCTCTATAACCAAGCGCGCAGCCACAGCCTGGCCGCATCCAGCGCAAGCAGTATGCCCCGGCCTAAACAAAAGGCTATCCGCCATATTCCTCCCTGAGAAGTTCCGGTTTTAAGTCAATAAATTCCTGGGCAATTTCCTTCTGGTTAAGTTTTCTAAATATCTCTTTTATGGAATCCGGCGTTATATCCCTGCCACCTAAACCCGCTATGAAGCTGCTGATTACTTTGGGAGATTTCTTTTTGCCGGAAAATGCCGCTTTTATCTCAATAGCCAAAGGCGCAAAAGCTCCCAAAGATACTGCCTTATCCAGCACTGCTATACACGTTACATTTTTTAATGCCTCGTAAACCTTCGCATATGGGAATGGCCGGTAAGATATTATCTTAAGCAAGCCGACCTTCTTGCCTTTTCGCCTTAATTCATCGACCACTTCCTTAATTGTGCCGCAGACCGAACCCATAGCCACAACTACCTTCTGGGCATCCTTAGTGAAATATTCTTCAATTAAACAATCTTTGTAGTCCCGGCCAAATATGCCCGAGAATTCTTTACTAATCTTAGGAATGAAACCCAATACATCTTTTAAAGTATCCTGTATGGCAAAACGCGTCTCTAAGTAATAATCCGGGTCTGCGAGCAAGCCCATAGTCAGCGGCTCGGCAGGGTCAAGTTTGTATAAAGGTTTATAATCTGGGAGAAACTTATCTACTTTATCCTGTTCCGGCATATCCAGCGGCTCCATGCCGTGCGTCAGGATAAAGCCGTCCATACACACCATCGCCGGAAGCATCATAGATTTATCTTCGCTCAGGCGGTAAGCGATGAGATGAAAATCAACTGCCTCCTGATTATTTTCCGCATACAACTGTATCCAGCCTGCGTCGCGCAAAGATATGGAGTCCTGCTGGTCATTCCAGATATTTATGGGAGCAGACACCGCCCTGTTTGCGCAGGTTAAGACTAGCGGCAAACGCATCCCTGCAATATTGAAAATTACCTCTGCCATGTAAAGCAGACCCTGGGAGCTGGTAGCAGTATAAGAGCGTACGCCTGCGGCAACCCCGCCTAGCACAACCGAAGCGGCAGAGTGTTCGCTCTCCACATTAACGAATTGCGAATTTAGCTCGCCGTTAGCCACCATCTGGGCTAATTCTTCCACAATGTGGGTTTGAGGCGTTATAGGATAGGCTGAAATTACCCCCGGCTTGCACAACTTTATTACTTCGGCAACCGCGCGTGAGCCCTCTAAGAACTCCCTCATTTCTTCTCTTCCTTAGATTCTTCCTCTACCATAATGATATCCGCCTTAGGGCAGATTAAAGCGCAAAGGCCGCAGCCTTTGCAATAATTATAATCGCAGATAAAGGTGTTCTTTTCTTTGCCCTGTATGCAGCCTTCGGGGCAAATTGAAATACACATCTTGCATCCGATGCAATTCTTCTGCAAAAACTTAGGGCTTAACTTCACCCTCCAAGCCCCGGTCTTGTCCCCTTTACTCTTAATTGGTTTTACTATCAACGGCCCGAACATTTTTAATATACTCGTACCCCTGTTTTACTGCCTGGATATTTGCCTCTTGGATTTTTGCGCTGAACCTGTTCTTTATTACCTCTAAAAGCGTATCAAGTTTCAATTCCCCTGTTGCCGCGGCAAACGCTCCGATTAAAGCGGTATTGCCCAAGGGCCGGCCTATCGTCTTAATGGCGATTTCATTGGCAGGGACCGTCAAGGCTTTTTGCCGCGCCTTTAATTTCGGTATCTCTAACTCGTCTTTTGCGTTTATGATAGCGACCCCGTCTTCCTTAAGGCCAGAGAAACAATTGTACCCGCGCATAAGGGTGGAATCTACGATTAAAACAAAATCCGGTTCATAAATCTGGCTTCTCAGCCGCACAGGCCTGGAATCTACGCGCACAAAGGCATTCATAGGCGCGCCCATCCTGGCCGCTCCAAAATTAGGGAAAGCGTAACAATACATCCCTGCCTTAAAATAGGCGTATCCGAGCAAAGCCGCCGTAGTTATCGCCCCCTGCCCTGCGCGGGCGTGAATACGTATTTCCTTCATCAATTAGACTCCGTGATAAAATCGGGAAAAAGATTTAACTATAATATAATTTTTAGGCGGATTTGTCAAATAATTTTATTTTTAGGAATATTTTCTTATGAAAGAGGAAGTCTCGGCAAGGAGCCTGAATATCTTCCCGGCTTTTTCCGGAGTAAACGTGCCTAACCCGCAACTGGGGCTTAAGAGTAAATTACTTAATAATAGATCTTCCTCTAAGCCTTTGGCCTCCAGCCTATTAATGCCGCCTTTGAGCTTTCTGATTAATAACTCTGCGGTCTCCTCTCCTGTAAACAACTGGGTAGGGACTATCCCCCAGCACAGAATTCCCCCCCGGTTAAGGAAGGCTTTCAGGTTATCGTCGTAAAGGATTAACCGGTCTAAGAAATCAAAGGCGTCAAAGCTGATGATATCGATTTTTGGGATATCCATAAACATAGACCAGTCAGTGTTGCCGCAACAGTGCACCCCTAATAAAACGTCTTCGGATTTTACGCTTTCTGTTAATTCCGATAACGCCCTTACTACATCCTCCCTGTTGATGGGAGTATAAGCAGAACCAAAACAACCCAGGTACGGCTCGTCAAAGAACAAGATTATTTTCTTGCCGAATTTCCTGAACAATTTGATTTGCCAGAGGGCTTTCATAGCGAGCCCCTTTAAAATAGCCTGCAAAAGCACTGCATCGTATAAAAGCGGGGTGCCTAAATCATCCTTTATGCTCGCTGCGAAGGTAAAAGGCCCGGTTACCTGGCATTTGATAAATTCTACGCCTCCAAGATAAGTTTTCTCCAGCCTCTGATAGAATCTATGCAGGCCTAAAGCAAATTCCTCGCTTATTTTAAAATAATCTATATCATTGGCGATTATCTTTTCGTAGAATATCTCTAATTCCCTGTCTTTGGCATCAAGGGCTGAAAAATTAAGGCCACTTTTATCCACTCTTAGAAAAGGAAGGTTCTCGCTGAACTGGGCAACCATACCCTCGCGGATATCCCGCTTAGGCAGTTGCGGCCAGAAAGGAATCTCCGGCACATATTCAAGAATCAAATCTAAGGCGCTCTCCGCATCAGCGTGCGGCAGGCTTCCGATGCCCGTAGCTAATCCTTTTAATTCTCCCATAATCTTTCTAATAACCCAAATCCTCGCCGACCATAATTACCTTCAACCTCTCCGCAGTTGCTTCTGCTTCAACAATTAGGACTTGGCAGCACATTATCTTAGAGGCATCCCAATTAAGGCGCTTGTAATTAAGGGGCATGGCATATTCTTTTGCCCGCTTTATGGCTTCCTCCAGGCTCCCGGTAAGTTTATTTATGCCTGCTACCACGATTACATTTTTGGCATTGGAGATTCCTGCAGTGCGGCTTCCGTAGGCGCTTAAAAATACGAGTTCCCCTGTAATAGAAATCCCATTGGCGCTGGTTAAATAATAATCAGCCAAGATACCCTGCTTCCTTAATTCCAGGCTCTCCTCCCTGGTTATGCCTGCCTTGTACTGGTTAAATACCTTATTGCCGCCAGCCTCTAAACTCTTAACTATAGCCAACTGTTCTAAAGTCACGGAGCCGGAAATCCCCACAGTTGCACCCTGGGGAATAATTGCCATTATTTTCTCCACTGCCTCGCTCTTATTGCCGCAATAAATTCCGAGGATGTTTTTCTTCTGCCAGATTTTAAGCAGGTTATCTATTTTCTTATCCAACACGCTGCCTCTTTTCTAATTGCCGCGCTAAACTGCTTCTTAATTTCTTAAGTTGCGGGCTGATAATAACCGGATATTCATATCCCGCATATACTTCTTTTAACTTTTTGGGGAAGCCGCAAAGGTTATCCTTTACAGCCCCCCTTATTTTATCCAGGGAAGGCGGCTTATAAATTATCCTCCCCTTTGCCACGACTTTTTTTAACAAGGGCCTGCCCCTTATTTTCTCTTTCTCCAAGCCCAGAATATCCTTTATAAATCTTCCCTTCTTATCCTCTATCCTGAATACCTGCTTTCTGCCCGGATAAGTGACTTTGCCCTTGCTCAGTTTCATCGTGGGCAAGAATGCGCCCTCCTCATTCGTAACCTCGCTTATTTTATAAATAACATCCAGGTATGGCGCATCAATACTGGTCCCCATGTTCGTCCCCACGCCAAAACTATCTACAGCCGCGCCCCTTTTAAGCAAATCTTTGATTTTAAATTCGTCGAGGTTGCCGCTGGCAAAAATCTTAACATAATTCAGGCCTGTCTTATCCAGCATTTTTCTGGCTGATTTAGAAAGGCTGGTAATATCTGCGCTGTCTAATCTTATGCCCTGTAAACGGTACCCTTTTTCTTTAAGATACAGACCTATTGTAACGGCGTTCTCAATACCCTTTATTGTATCATAAGTATCTACGAGAAGAATGCTTTTACGCGGGAAGGTCTCTGCATAAACCAGAAAGGCGTCTATCTCGTGTTTAAAAGACATCACAAACGAATGCGCCATGGTCCCTGCGACAGGTATGTTATATAACTTTCCTGCCAGGGTATTGGAGGTGCCGCAAAAGCCCGCTACATATGCCGCGCGCGCTACTTTTATCCCGGCATCCTGTCCGTGGGTTCTCCTTAAAGCAAAATCATAAACTTTTCTGCCTTGTGCGCTAAGGACTACGCGGGAGGCTTTACTGGCAATCATCGCTTGTAAATTTATAGTGTTGAGCAGGAAACTTTCAATGAGTTGGGCTTCAATTATGGGCGCGGTAACCCGGATAACCGGCTCATTGGCAAAAAATATCTCGCCTTCGGGCATTGCCCAGATATCTCCGGTAAATTTAAAATTACTCAAATATCTAAGGAAATCCGCAGAAAAAATCCCCTGTTTCTTTAAATAGCCTAAATCTTCGCGGCTAAACTTAAGGTTCTTTACATAATTTAAAATGTCTTCCAGGCCGCAGGAGACCAGGTAACCGCGGTTCGCAGGAAGCGACCTGACAAACAAATCAAAGGTGGCAGAGGTATTTTTCTTGTATATAAAATAGCTCTGGCCCATCGTCAATTCGTATAAATCCACCAATAAAGAAACGCTCATCTTTAGTTTTTTATTCAGGAACCAGCTCTTTGTATCTTCCCTTAGGAAAATAGTTGTCCTTAAAGACAATAAGCCCCTGTTTGTCCACAATAATATAGGTAGGCACGCCTAAAATACCGTAAGAATAGGCTACAGTTGTGTCTTTATCCAGAAGCACCGCGAAATCCAATGCCTTTTCTTTTACAAATTTTTCTACCTTATAGGTGGATTCACCCACATTGACGGCAAATAATTCCCACCCCTCTTTTACTAACTCCGGATAGGTATCCCTTAACATCCGCAATTCATCGCGGCAGAAAGGGCACCAGGTGGTCCAGAAAAATAAAATTACCGCCTGTTTATCTTTATAGCTGGATAGGCTGAACGTGCCCTGGTTTAAATCCTGCAGTTTAAAATCCGGGGCTATGTCCCTGCTTTCAAGCGCCGGCTCCCTTGCTTGGGCGCAGGGAACAGTAAATATACAAAGCAAAACAAATATAAATAGCGCTCTTAAATAATTTTTCATGATTATAATCTCCTTAATCCGGTAAAGATAAAATAGATACCTATTCCTATCAGGAGAAAAGAAAAAAGCCTTTTTACATAGAGCATCCACTTCCCTTACTCAGGAAGATTAACTAACACGGCGCTAAAAGTGCCGGCAAGAACCAGCACCAAGCCCATCCCGTAGGCAAAACTGAACAAGAGGGTTGCCCCATATAATAAATTCTTTTTCGTCGCCAGATAAACCAATATGGAACCCAGGACAGGGCTTAAACAGGGTGAGACTATTAGACCTGAGCTTAAACCCAATATAAATGTGGAAAGATAATTCTCCTTTTTAAGGCCGGGCAATTTAATTATATTAGGTAAAGGTATGATAAATAAATCCAGCATAGAGAGCCCGAATACAACGATTACGCTGCCTGCAAAAATATAGGTTAGGGGGCTGGAGCTGACCCTTCCGAAAAGCGTCCCGGTTAACGAGGCCAATAATCCCAGCGCAGAATAAGTAACCGCTATGCCCGTAACATATATGAGGCTTAAAATCAGGCCTTGGAATTTAGACCCGCTTGACTTTACCCCGATGTAACCTATGCTGACCGGGATTAAAGGATATACGCAAGGAGTAAAACTTATCAGGACACCGCCTAAAAATGCAATGAGGTAATCAATAGGGTTACATGACAGATTCATCTATCCACCTAAGATAAGGCCTATAGCCGCCGATTATCGGCAGGGCAATAATCTCCGGGACATCATAGCTGTGCATTGATTTAACCAGTTTAATAATTCTCTGCAGATTTTTTCTCTCGGACTTTATGATTAAAAGCACCTCATCTAGCCGGTCAATCTTTCCTTCCCAGCGAAAAAAGGATTTTATTTTATCCAAGACATTGACGCAGGCAGCAAGCCTGTTTTCTACGAGCTTAGTAGATATAAGCTTTGCCTGTTTCTTGTTCGCACAGGTAACAAAAATCACTATCTCATTCATACGCTTAACCAGAAACTTTTTTCGCTAATTTAGCGACCCTTGAGCCCAGCCTTACGCACTCTTTTGTTGCTCTGGCATCAGGCGCACCGATAGCTACCGGACCGTAGTGGTCTCCCTGTGGGTCGCCCTGGATAATCATACCATGAATGAGCATGGCGTTCAAGATATCTAAAATAGTGGTCTCATTGCCTCCGGCGAGGTTTGCGCTGGAGGCGAATGCCGCGCCGACTTTACCTTCGAGCTTGCCGTGGAATGTTACTGAATCATCCAGCAGTTTCTTAATCTCTGCGCTCATCGTGCCGTAATAAGTGGGCGAGCCAAGCACTAATGCGTCGTATTTTAATAACTCATCCGCATCCGTATCCTTCACGTCTTTTAGAACTGCCTCCACGCCCTCTTTCTTTATGCCGTCGGCGATCAACTCTGCCATCTTCTTGGTATTGCCGCTCCTGGAGTAATAAACCACCAATGCCTTTGCCATTCCTGCCTCCTTATTTAATTTCATTTATCTTCACTGCCTTTATCCTGCCAAACTGCGAACAGACATCAAATATTTGCGTAGGTTCATCCGTATCTATATGAATTTTAAGGTCTTTTGCGCCGCTGTGATGAGGCAAAGAAGAATCCGTGATCTCCAGGCAGCGCCCGAATTCAGAAAGTGAGCTTTTTATTACTTCAATGCCGTGGTGGCGCACGTGCAAGATAAACTCCAAACGGTATTTTTGCATCATTTCAGCATGAGCACGGAGATTATCCTGCCGCAGGACTTGCCTTCCTTGCGGTAGGAAAAAGATTCATCATTACGGCAACAAGTGCATACCCCCGAATCAAAAATATTATTCTCTCTGACTCCCAGCGCTAAAAGTTGGCTCTTGTTTAGCGAAATTAAATCCAGGTAATAACGGTTATCCCTCTTAATTATGTTGTTAAGGAAGGAATCATTAAAGTCTTCACCCACTTCATAGCAACAGTCTCTTATGGCTGGCCCAAAGCCAACGTATAAGCCTGAGGGCTTACTATTAAATTTATCCTGCAAAAATTTTACTGTCTTGGCCGTAATATTTTCCCTGCTACTGCGCCAGCCGGCGTGCACCAAGCCGATTGCAGGAGCAGCCGGGTCATAGAGAAATATCGACAGGCAGTCAGCAGTAAATACAGCCAAAGGCAAATTCCTTTTATCAGTTACCAACGCATCAGTATCGGCGATTGCGTCCTCGTAAAACAAGGCGCCCTTTCCCCTATCTTCTTCTTTTACGTAGCTTATGCAGCTGGAGTGGATTTGCTTTGCGCAGACTAAATCGCGGTAATCAATGCCTATTGTATTTAAGAAATCTTTGCGGTTATTCAATGACGCGCTTGTATCCCCGTAAAATAAAGACATATTCTGAAAAGACCGGGGACTGAAAGCGGAAATTTGTCCGTTGATATTTAAAACCATTACTCCTTGCCGGATTCAATCTGTTCTCTCTGCGTGGCGCTGTTTAATTTATCGCTGAATTGGCCTAATTTTTCCTTGGCGTCTGTGTATTTCTTTGAGGCGTTGGAAAGGTGGCCTCCTACCAGCTCAAAATCATCCTGGAATTTCTTCAAATCTATCTGCAGCCTGCTTAACCCTGCGAATATCTTCTGGATATTGCGCTGGATGTTTATCCCCCTTAACCCGTAGAGTATTGCCTGCAGGTAGGCGTAGAAGGTATTCGGGGAGACGAATATGACTTTTCGCGATTTTGCATAAAGGCCTAGTTCTTCGTCCTTGCTTATCTGGTAATACACCGCTTCAGCAGGTATATACATCAGCGCAAAATCAAATGTCCCTTCGTCAGGCAGGATATATTTGGAAGCGACCTCGTCAATGCGTCCTTTAACATCCCGGGTGAATATGCGGTAATTTGATTTTCTTTCCTCGTCGGAGCCAGCCTCTGATGCCCTTTTAAAATTCTCTAACGGGAACTTGGCGTCAATGGAGATGAGGTTCTGGCCGATAATGATTGCTGCATCAACCATATCCCCGGTTTTAAAGCGGTGCTGCAGTCTTATGTTTTCTTTGGGAAGGATATCCTCCAGTAATTTGCCTAATAAAGTCTCCCCTACCTCGCCCCTGAATTTCGGCGCGCGCAATAACTCCTGCAAACTTGCGATATCCCTGCTTATATCAATAATATGCTTGTGGGTTTCTTCCAGGCGGCCAAGGCTCTTTTGCACATCTCCGAAAATCCTGGTTGCAGAATCAAGCCTATCCCCTACTGTCTTATGGCTGTCCTGCAGGGCCTGGGTAACAAAATTCAACTGCTGGTTTACGGAGCTTGCGATTTTTAAAACCAGGAGCGTGACTATTATAATACCTAAAGTAAATATCCCGATAATTAGCCAGAGCATATTTTTATATTATACCACCTTTAACTTAAAGCAAATAATCCTTTTTTATCCTTTTTACGCTCCTGAAGATATTAGTCTTTACATCAGGGCAGACCCTTTTCAGGCCCTTGATGATATTGCCGATTCTGGTGCGGTTTGAGGTAAGGGAATTGGGGCAGGAGCACTTCTCGTGCGGGAAACCCGCTGTCTTAGCAAACCTGATAATCATATCCTCGTCAACATAGACAAGTGGCCTGATAATCACAATCTTACCTTTAAACAGTTCCTGCCTGGGAGACATTGCGGAAATCTCTCCCTGGAAAAACATATTCATCAGGATTGTCTCTATGATATCGTCTTTATGGTGGCCGAGGGCTACCTTTGTGCAGCCAAAACGGTGAGCAGTTTCAAACAGGGCTTTTCTCCTGTTCCAGGAGCACCAGAAGCAGGAGATGTCTTTGCGGGTCTTACCTTTCAATATATCTACTTTTTCAATGTGGTAGTTGATATTTTGCGACTTGAAGTAGTCTCCCAGGATTTTTGGATGCTGGCAAGGATAGCCTAAGTCAATATGCACTGCCAGGAGCTCGTATTTTATGGGCACAAAGGCTCTTCGGTCATTTAAAACGCGTAGCATTGTCAGGCTATCCTTGCCGCCTGAAACCGCCACGGCAATCTTATCCCCGTCAGCTAACATATCATAATCCGCAATCGCCTTGCCCACGCGCTTTGAAATATAAAACTCCTGCCCCTGTATCACTCCCATTTATAACCTTTCGCTTTTAGCGGGTCCTGCCTGCCAATCCACCTCGCCGTGCTCAAGCTTTACGCTTTGCGCGCGGCAAGGTCTTCGTCTTGGCAGTCACCCGCTAAATCTATAGTCGCTCGAAAACCCGAGCAGGTTCATTTCTATAGAAGATTTACGGCTTTACTGGAGCGTGCATTAGAAAATTTTCGGCACTGCTATCCCGGATAGTGCACAAGGAATTACGCTGAGCTGAAGCCGAGTAACCGACTCTTAAAAGCGTAAGTCGCGAGCGAAAGCGAGGCGTAAACCGAAGTGCACGGCGAAAATTTTCAGCACGCGGAAGCAAAGACGGAAAGCTTCTCCAAAATTGCTATATTTATATTCTTCCGGAAGACGAAATCATCTTCCGGATATCTTTATTTACTTTGTGCTTTAATAAGTCTTCGAGGGGTAGCGGGATTGTGAGGGACCAGTTCTTGTCGCTGATTGTGCCTGGGGTATTAATCCTGTATTGATAAGAGTCGCCTTTAAAGATATCTGCCAGATACAGGTAATCAATTATGGTATTTATGCAGAATACCGCGCTTGAATTTAAGGTTATCTTTAATGCCTGCCGGACAATCTCTGAATCGCACTTCTCCCGCATCGGGCCTTTAATCTCCAAGTATTGCCAGAGTTTCTCTTTCTCCTGATAAGAATTTTCATACATATCAATAAAGTCCAATAAATGTTCCTTAGGGATAGTCCCCTTGGGGATGAGTCCCTTCACTAATTTATCCACCGAATCAACGCTATCCAGCCAGCGCAATCTGCCGTGGCCGGAGCGGGACAAATCAAAGAGCCTTTCTTTTATGCTGTTGAAATCTATCCGGCGGTGGTCGCTGCATCTCCTGATAAACAAATCCTCATCCACTGTCCCTGCCTCATTCTCCCACCATGCAGGCCAGTTAGTGGTATCGTGCGTGGATAACATCGCCACGGAAAGCGTACGGTATTTTTCAGGCTCAAGGAAATCGTGCTTTACCTTCCAGTCCTTTGTCCAGCGCTGGACATCGTTTCCGGGTATGTCTAACTCCTTTAAGGTGTCAGGACAGACTTTTGGTATCACCCCCAGGTCTTCGGCGCACAAAAGCATATTCGTATTTTTGAGTATAACAGCCAGTAATGACCTGCCATGTTCTCCCCATCTATTCTCGTCTGCAGGGTCAAAAAAACCATTTAGCCCCTTATTCTCCAGAGGCTCATTGTAAGGGATGCTCCAGATGCGAAATAATCCGACCGCATGGTCTATCCTTAATATGTCGTAGAAATTCTGGGCGTATCTGAGCTTCTCTTTCAAATATACGAAGTTATCCTCGGCAATCCTCTCCCAGTTATATACGGGCATACCCCAGCGCTGGCCCAGGGCAGCATACATATCCGGCGGAGCGCCTGCAGCATAATCCAGTTTAAAGAATTCCGGGTGTGTCCAGACATCCGCGCTGTCCCTGGATACGAGGATCGGCAAATCCCCTTTTAGCAAAACTTTTTTTGACTGCGCATACAGCTTGGCGTCCCTAAACTGCTTATACAACTGCCACTGGACCCACATCTGGAATGAAATTTCTCTTTCGTGCTCTATTTGGAAATTGTCAAGCGCGGCCCTGTCGCGGTTTTTAAATTTATTTTCCCATTCATACCAGGCGCTTCCTTTATAGTAATCCTTAATGACCTTGTAAAGGGAAAAATCCGTAAGCCAATATGCGTTCTCTTCCCTGAATCTTTTAAACTCAAGAGAGTCCCTGTCCCTGCATTGGAGAAAGATTTCCCAAAGCAGGTTTATCTTCTCTTTCTTGAGCGCATAATCTACATACCCTTTTCCTGCGGGGAAAAGCCATTTCAGGTTCTTTGCCTTATCCTGGATAATCTTATTGCAGTTATCCGGCATTGAGTCAAAGGAAATGTAGACGGGCTCCAGGGCAAAAGAAGATACGGAATCATAAGGGCAGAATACAGGGCCCATTTCATTCATCGGTAAAAGCTGGATTATGGAATTTCCGGATTGAACTGCCCAGTCTATCAACAACTTTAAATCCGCCAAATCCCCTATGCCCAGGCTATTCTTTGAATAAACAGAAAATAGGGGCACAACTACCCCTGTCCTTTTATCGGTGTTCATCGCCATAAAAACATTCTGATTATCTTATCCGACCAGAAGATAGATAGTATTGCAGCCAGAGAGAGGAATGGGCCGTAAGGAATGGTGTGCTCTTTTCTTGCCAGCAGGTTTATTACGCCGATAACTACTCCGAAGAACGGCGCAACAAAAAACGTCAGTAATGCTTTTTGCCACCCGAGGAATGCTCCGATCATGGCTAATAACTTTACATCGCCTCCGCCCATGGATTCTGTCTCTCCCTGGATAGGAGGTCTTTTAAGGAGTTTAAAATAAACCAAATCAAAGAGGCGGCCGGTAAGATAAATAATTCCGGCTCCGACAATAATGCCCAAGATAGAATTAAACATGGGCTTGGGACTAAAAGATAAAGGATTCAGACTAAAACCTTTAATGGAACTTAATATAAAACCGATAATAATCCCGCCGACGGAAATTTCATCGGGTATGATGCGCTGCCGGATATCTATGAACGTAGCCACAATAAGGCCGCAGCCCAGGACCATATAAAAGAAAAACTCATAGGTTAATTTATAATGATTGAATAAGGCCAGGAACATTATCGCCGTTAATAATTCAACAAGTGGGTAGCGCAATGAGATTCTCTGTTTGCAATAGCGGCACTTGCCTCTAAGGATTAAATAGCTCAAGAAAGGTATATTGTCATAAGCAGGTATCCGTTTATTGCATTTAGGGCAATGTGAACTCGGCCAGACCACGGATTCTTGCCGCGGCATCCTGTGTATGCAGACATTCAGGAAACTACCGATAACAGAGCCAAAAATAAACGCTATTATTTTTGCTATCATATTTTATCCACTCCTTCCCTTAAAGCCTCTCTCATTATTTCAATAGGCGCTTTCTCGCCTGTCCATAATTCAAAGGCTGCCGCACCCTGATACAAAAGCATGCCTAAGCCGTTAGAAACAGATGCGCCTTTTTGTTTGGCGATAGCCAGCAATTTTGTCTCTTTAGGATTATAAATTAAATCATAAACTAAAAGTCCCTTATGGATGAATTTAGCGTCCACTAGGCAAGGGTCTGATTCCTTCATACCTATAGGCGTAGCATTGATTAACAAACTAGAACCTCCTATATCAAGTCCCTCAATAGAATCTGCGGATTTAAATTCTACATTATTAAAATTTTCTTTTAGGTGGCCAAGCAAAGCCGTTAGTTTTGGTTTATCTATATCATAAACGGAAATTCTTTTTGGCTTTTCCTTGGCCAGATAAACCGAAACTGCCCTGGCTGCACCCCCTGCTCCGATAATGGCGATATCTTTTCCTCGCGGGTTAAATCTTAAATCCGTGCTGAGATGTTTTAAAAATCCTTCTCCGTCGGTATTATATCCCTCCAATTTATTATCCGAGGCTCTGATAGTATTGACCGCGCCGATTAACCGGGCTTCCTCCGATACTTTATCCAAAAAGGCTATGGCCCTTTCCTTGTAAGGGATAGTCACATTCAGGCCATAGATACCCTCTTTGGAAAGAGAGTGCATAAAATTTCCTAAATCTTGCGGCCTTATCTCAAAGATTTTATATTCAGCGTTTATTTTTAATGCCTGAAATGCCGCATTATGCATCAGGGGAGATAGGCTGTGTTTAGCAGGATATCCTATTACTCCGTAAATTTGCTTATCTTGAGGCTTCATTTTTCAAAATAAGTCCAAAAAATATCCCCCAGTGCTCCTCCTTAAAATAACTAAAGGGGCTAGGGTAGCGCCTTGTCAGCTCTTCAGCTATTTCCTCTTTGGTCAACCGCCTTACTCTCCTGGGCAGGCCAGCTTTCTCCGGCGCTTCTCTGGGGAATACGCCGTATATAAGGTTCCAGAAATCGCTCCAGTCGCGCCTGGAAAAACTCCTGAACGGCTCTCCCACATAAAGCTTAAGCTCAGTCTCCTTTTGCAGAAGAGAAATAGGCCTGCTCCTCTTTGGTCCCGAGGTTGCATAACCGAAAAAATTATCAGAATAAATCCTGAATTTCTCCAGGTTGAATGAAAGAAAACCTTTTATTTCGCTTTTATATTTTATAATCAGGAAGGTAGAGAGGAACCCGGCAATAAGCAGGATCTTGGGCAGGAACCTTTTAGAGCGCATACTTATTTACGGCATTTAGATACGCTAATAAAGATGCTTCGATAATATCCGTGCTTGAGCCCCTGCCTGAGATAATCCTGTTTTTTATCTTCACCTTCAGGTTCACCTGGCCGATGGCATCCTTGCCCCGCGTCACAGCCTCCAACCGGTAGTCCAGGAGCTCTCCTTTTATGCCGATAATATTATCCGCTGCCTTAAAACAGGCATCCACCGGACCGTCTCCGGTAGATTTTGCCTCAAGGACTTTATTCTTGCATTTTATCTTGACTCTCGCCTCGGGAGTAATATCCGTGCCGGTAGTAACCTGGGCGGAAACAAGCTGGTAAATATTTCTCTTCTCAAGCTCTTCTTCTTCAATAAGGGCGATTAGGTCGTCGTCAAAGACCTCCTTTTTCTTATCCGCCAGCTCCTTAAAATCCAAGAAAACCTTGTTTATCCTTGCCGCATTTAACTCAAAACCCAGTTCCTTGAGCCTGTTGGCAAGGGCATGCCTTCCGGAGTGCTTACCCAGAACAATCTGCTCGCTCTCTACGAGTCCCACATCCGCAGGGTCCATAATCTCGTAGGTGGCTTTTTTCTTGAGCACCGCATCCTGGTGTATTCCAGCCTCATGGCGGAACGCGTTCTTGCCGACCACTGCTTTATTGGGAGGCACGATAAAGCCAGTAGATACGCTTACCAGGCGGGAAACATTATAAATATTCTTGGTATTTATGCGGGTGTAAAGGCCGCGGAAGGCATCCTGGCGCACCTTTATTGCCATCACCACTTCTTCTAAGGAGGCGTTGCCTGCCCTCTCTCCTATCCCGTTAATCGTGCAGTGCACTTGCCTGGCTCCTGCCAATACCGCAGAAAGTGAATTCGCAGAAGCCATCCCTAAATCATTGTGGCAGTGTATGGATATGACTGCCTTATTGATATTCGGGACATTCTGCCGTATATCGCTAATAAGGGAATATATTTCTGAGGGGTAGCTGTAGCCTACAGTATCGGGGATATTAATAGTTGAGGCGCCCTCATCTATGGCTGTCTCAATTACCTGAAAAAGAAAATCCCGGTCGCTGCGTGTGGCATCCTCCGGAGAAAATTCTATATCGGGACAAAGGTTTCTTGCCATCTGCAGGGACTTTTTGGCAATTGCAATAATCTCTTCTTCGGCCTTGCGGAATTTATACTTGAGGTGAATCTTGGAAGTAGCCAGAAATAAATGTATGCGCGGCGAACGCGCTTTCTTCAGGGAATCTGCTGCTGCCCTGATATCAGCCTTAATGCAGCGGGCAAGGGCGCAGACTCCGCTTTTTTTAATCTGTTGGGATACCTTTGCGACAGCCTTGAAATCGTCGGGGCTGGCAATGGAAAAACCTGCTTCAATAATATCCACCCCCAGCTTCTCAAGCTGAAAAGCGATCTCCAGTTTCTGCTCGGAAGTTAAAGACGCTCCAGGCGCCTGCTCTCCGTCGCGTAAAGTCGTATCAAAAATAATTATCTTTTCCATATACCTATTTTTTCATCCAGGGCATCATCTCGCGCAACTGTTTTCCGACTTGCTCGATTTTATGATTATCCCCTTCCTGTAAAAGCCTGTTGAAATTTAGCCTCCCTGTTTCATTCTCCTTAATCCATTCCCGCGCGAATTTTCCACTCTTTATATCCTTGAGGAGTTTCTTCATGGTCTTACGTGTTTTTTCAGTGATAATCTTCGGCCCCCTGGTCAAATCGCCGTAGCAGGCAGTATTGGAAACGCGGCGCCGCATTCCGCTAATGCCGAATTCCTGGATTAAATCCGTGATTAATTTCAATTCATGCAAAACTTCAAAATAGGCAATCTCAGGCTGATATCCTGCTTCAATTAATGTATCAAATCCGGCTTTGATTAACTCTGTAACTCCTCCGCAAAGCACAGCCTGCTCGCCGAAAAGGTCGGTTTCGGTTTCTTCTTCAAATGTAGTCTCAATTACGCCTGCCTTGGTTGCCCTTATAGCCTTTGCATATGCTAAGGCTATCTGCTTTGCCTCTCCTGTAGCATCCTGAAAGATGGCGATTAAACTTGGCACGCCTTTGCCTTCCTCATACATTCTGCGTACCAGTGCGCCAGGCCCCTTAGGAGCGACCATAAACACATCCACATTCTTAGGCGGTTTAATCTGTTTAAAACGGATGTTAAACCCATGAGAAAAACAAAGGGCTTTCCCCTTTTTCAAATTGGGCTTTATGCTTTCTCTATAAACCTTTGCCTGCACGTGGTCCTGAGTCAGAATCTGGATAATATCCCCTGCTTTTGCAGCCTCGGCTGCTGTTACGGGAATAAAACCGTCCTTTTTTGCCTGCTCATAGTTCTCGGTGCCTTCCATTTCCGAAACCACGACGCGGCACCCTGAATCCCGCAGGCACAATGACTGGCCCCGACCCTGAATGCCGTAACCGATAATCGCGATTGTCTTATCCTTTAAAATATTTAAATCCGCATCCTGGTCATAATAAATCTTTGCCATTGCTTCCCCTTTCTTATCTAATGCGCTATAGCAATCTTACCTGTCCTGATTAATTCCTTAATCCCGAATTGATTCAAGGACTCAAGGAGTTCTTTAATCTGCACCTGTTCGCCTACTGCCTCGATAATTGCGGTATGGCCTTTATACTGAATTATCTTTGCCACATATTTGTCCAGGAGGGATTCTAACCTGGCTTTATCCTTTGTAGAATAATTAATTTTCACCAAGATGAGCTCGCGCTCCACGTGCTCTTTCTTGGTAAAATCAGTGACCGTAATCACGTCGATGAGCTTATTCAGCTGCTTCTTTATCTGCTCCAGTACCTTTTCATCCTGAGCCTCTACTACCATGGTCATATAAGATATGCTGGGGTCAAGCGTCTCGGAAACCGCTAAAGAGGCGATGTTGTAGCCCCGCGCGCTGAATAATCCGGAGATACGCGCTAAAACTCCGGGCTTATTCTCCACTAAAACTGATATCGTATGCCTCATTATGCCATCCCGCCAATCATCCTGTTTATAGCTTCGCCTGCCGGAACCATCGGATAGACGTTCTCTTCCGGCTCTATATGGAAATCAATAAACACGGTGTTATCTATTGAAAGCGCCTTTTCAATTGCGGGGCGCACCTCTTCTTTCTTAGTAACGCGTATGCCGACCGCACCATAACTTTCTGCCAGTTTCACAAAATCCGGCCCGGAGATGCAGGTGTAAGAATAGCGCTTTTTGTAAAATAATTCCTGCCACTGCCTCACCATACCCAAATAACCGTTGTTTAATATGGCAACCTTCACATTTATCTTGTTGCACACGCAGGTGGCTAATTCCTGTATATTCATCTGGATTGAGCCGTCTCCGGCAATATCAAAAACCTCTTTTCCGGGACAACCTAATTTAGCGCCCATTGCCGCAGGGAACCCAAAACCCATTGTGCCCAGGCCGCCGGAGGAAATAAATGTGCGCGGATAATTATATTTATACCATTGGCATGCCCACATCTGGTTCTGGCCGACCTCAGTAGTAATAATTGCGTCGCCTTTGGTAACCTCGTAAATTTGCTCTATCACGTATTGCGGCTTAATCTTTCCGTCATCTTTGTAAGTCAAAGGATGCCTCTTTCTCCAGGTATCCACGGTCTTCAGCCACTCGGATGTATCCGGCGCCTTTGTAATTTCCTCCAAGAGCTGGCCCAGGATATTTTTTGCATCTCCCACTATGGGCACATCCACCTTGACATTCTTGCTGATTGACGACGGGTCTATATCAATATGGATAATCTTTGCTGTCGGAGCAAATGCGTCTAACCTGCCGGTAACCCGGTCGTCAAAGCGCGCTGCGCAGGCGATAATTAAATCCGATTCCATAGTAGCATGGTTTGCGTAGGCAGTGCCGTGCATACCGAGCATGCCCAGGGAAAGCGGGTGCGTGCCGGGAAAACCCCCTAATCCCATAAGTGTCATAGTCACAGGCGCCTGGATTTTTTCCGCCAGATCTTTTAACTCTTTGCTTGCCCCGGATGTGATAATGCCTCCGCCAGCGTAAATAAGCGGTTTTTTAGATTGAGTAATGAGCCTGGCTGCTTTTTTAATCTGTCCGGGGTGGCCAAAATAAGTAGGGTTATAGCCGCGGATTTTTACTTCTTCAGGCCAGATAAATTCAATATCCTGCTGCTGGATATCAACAGGGATATCAACTACCACCGGCCCCGGCCTTCCGGTTGAGGCGATAAAAAATGCCTCGCGGATAATCCTGGCTAAATCTTTTATATCTTTAACTAAATAATTGTGCTTGGTTATAGGCCTAGTCACGCCAGTAACATCTGCTTCCTGGAAAGCATCGTTTCCGATTAAAAAGGTCTTCACCTGGCCGGTAATCGCCACCATGGGTATAGAATCCATATAAGCATTGGCGATCCCTGTAGTCAGGTTAGTAGCGCCCGGGCCTGAGGTAGCCAGGCAAACGCCTGCCTTGCCCGTAGCGCGGGCATACCCGTCAGCAGCATGTGCTGCTCCTTGTTCATGCCGGGTAAGAATAAACCTGAGAGGCGCATCGTAGAGCTTGTCAAATATAGGTAAGACTGAGCCGCCAGGATAGCCGAACATCACTTCCACACCTTCGCGCTTCAAACACTCTATTAATATTTGCGCACCAGTCATTATCACACTCCAAAATTCTATGGGTCTATAGTCTATGGTCAATGGCCTATAGTATTTACTATCGACTATAGACTATCGACCATCGACCCGAAGATATTACTTCAATATAGCTCCTTTATCCGCCGAGCTCACCAGTTTAGAATATCTGGCAAGATAACCTGTCTTAATCTTCGGCGCAACAGCTTTCCAATTCCTGAATCTTCTCTCTATCTCTGATTTCGATAACTTAACCTCTAATTTCCTGTTGGGTATATCTATGGTGATTATATCATTGTCTTTTAAGATTGCAATCGGGCCGCCGCTGGCTGCTTCCGGAGATATATGCCCGATACAGGGCCCTTTGGTCCCGCCGGAAAACCTTCCGTCAGTGATAAGGCCGACTGAATCAGCCAACCCCATCCCCACAATGGCAGAGGTCGGGGCAAGCATCTCGCGCATACCTGGTCCGCCGCTTGGACCTTCATAGCGGATAACAATTACGTCCCCTGCTTTTATTTTTTTGTTTAAAATTGCCTGCATTGCCTCTTCCTCGCGGTTAAACACGCGCGCTTTACCGGTAAATTTCATCATCTTAGGGCTGACCGCAGATTGTTTAACCACGCACCCGTTTGGCGCAAGGTTACCGTATAAAACCGCAATACCTCCCTGTTTATGATAAGCCTTGTTTAACGGCCGGATTACCTCCTCGTCAGAAATCCTGGCCTCAGCCGCAATGTCAAATATTTTTCTGCCGCTTAAGGTCAAACAGTTGTTCAGTTTGCCTTTTAATCGTTTCAGCACAGCAGGAATACCTCCGGCATATTCCAAATCCTCCATAAAATGCTCACCTGCAGGCTCAAGGTTTGTAATGTGCGGCGTATGCTTACTGATATTATCAAAAGTTTTTAACTCTAATTTCATCCCCGCCTCATGCGCAAGCGCCATTAAATGCAACACTGTATTGCTTGAGCCGCCCAAAGCCATATCCACCACAATAGCGTTTTCTATGGACTTCTTATTAATAATATCCATGGGCTTAATATCTTTCTTCACTAATTCCACGATGCGCTCCCCGCTGGCCTGGGCAAGGCGGCGCTTCTTAGCGGAAATCGCTAATGCCGTTGCGCATCCGGGTAAAGACATTCCCAGGGTTTCTGTAATACAAGCCATAGTATTAGCGGTGTATAAGCCCTGACAGGAGCCGGCTCCAGGACAGGCCTCCATCTCCAGGCACACCAGTTCTTCAGGAGAAATCTCTCCCTTTTTAGCCCTGGCTAAAGCCTCATATGTATCGTGCACAAAGGCGAGCTTCTTCTGCCTGAAGCGGCCTGAAAGCATCGGGCCAGCAGTCACAATAATCGCCGGGATATCGAGCCGCGTAACTCCCATAAGCATTCCCGGAGTAATCTTGTCGCAGTTAGTCAAACACACAATTCCATCCAGGCTATGGGCATTGCAGACCGTCTCAATAGTATCGGCGACGATTTCCCTTAAAGCCAGAGGATAACACATCCCTAAATGGCCCATGGCAATCCCGTCGCAAATACCCGGCACGCCGAATAAAAAGGGGACGCCTCCAGCGTAACAAATTCCCCGCTCAATATAGCGCTCCAAATCGCGCATACCGATATGGCCAGGGATTAAATCAGTAAAAGAAGTAGCCACGCCGATAAAAGGCCTCTGGAGGTCTTTTCTGCTTAACCCGGTGGCGTGCAAGAGCGCGCGGTGCGGAACGCGCTCCAAACCTTTCTTAATCTCATCTGAACGCATTGTCAGTCTCCTTTAGTCTGCGCCTTCTCCAGTATGTTCAACCTGGCTTGTCTGTTTGTGCTTACGCACAATAACCCGCTTAAGGGTTATATATTTATCTACGAGTTCTTTATTATTCACGGCATTCAGCTGCTTAAAGAGAAAATCAAATTTCTCCTCGATTTCCTTTGCAATCGCATTCCTTGTCTCCTGCTCAAGGCCCATAATTTCTTTTTTAAACGGGCCTAATGCTTTTTTGCGCGTCTTGTAAATAAACTGGTCTTCGGTTTCATCTGCCGCCTTCTCAGAAATCGCGTTGGTTTTCAGCCATTCATACATTTTTGTCTTTAATTCCGCGGGGAAATGCCTGCTTTCATAGAGCATATTCTGGAATTCCGTAGCCAAATGCACCTCCGCGGTTTCGCATTCTGCAAACTTATGGAATGCCTCAGCCGGTAAAGTTGATGCGCCGTGCTGCACTGCTCCGGCGAGTCCGTATTCTTTCCTGGCAATTTCAGAAAGGTTCTTTAGCGTATCAAAATCTAATTTTACCTGCGCAACAGTGCCGTCAGGAAGCACCACTCCGCCATGGGATGTCCCTGTTTGAATGGAAATCTTACTTATGCCGGTTAAGCCCTTGCGCAATCTTTCCTTATAGCCTTCCATAAATGCCCGCAGTTCTTCGGCAGTTGAATTCTTGTGCCCAACCTCGCCTATTTCTCCGCCTACCGAAACAGTTATGCCTCGCGGTTCAATTCTGCGGATAAACTGGGTGAGTTTTGCGCAGACTTCGTAGTTGTTAGACTGCTGCTTCTTCACCTCAGGCTGGGATAAATCCACCAGAGTAGATGAATCAATATCAATGTTATAAAAGTGCGCAGCCAGGGCTTCGGAAATCAGGGCTTTCAATCCTTCTATTTCTTTCTCAGGGTTCTCCTGGAATTTCTTAGCGCTGACCTGAAAATGATCCCCTTGTATAAACACAGGCCCTGAAAAACCCTCCTTTATTGCCGCTGCCAGAACCACGGCTGAATATTCCAAAGGCGGCTGGTTTGTATAACCCATCTCTGACTTGGCAATTTCAAAGATAAAAGCCCCTGAATTATTTCTCTTGGCCCCCCTGAATATTGCCTTGGCCAGGTCATAAGTCATGCTTCTTAGGTTTATTGCCGGAACGGTAAAACCGCGGAATTCTCCTCTCCCGCGGGCAATGTAGAATTCATGGATGCTCGAAGGATAAATGCCTTTCTTGTAGGCGAGGTCAAAAATCTTCTTGGCTAATTTTTTCTTTGCTGGCACATCATCAATCAAAACTAAGTCCGTAACAATTTTGTCCATATCCAGCGGCCTTCTTCCCATGAAATTCCCCCCTAAGTGAGCAGTTTAATCAGATTATACAGATTATCGACTTTCAATTTTTTCTTCTTTATGGCGATTTCGAAATCTACCGTGGTAATCTTTCCGCCTTTCATCGCTACTGCCGCGTCTCTTTCTCTTCTTAATAAACATTCAACTGCCTCCTGGCCGAGGCGTAGCGCCAGGTCCCGGCTAAAGGCTGTAGGCCGGCCTCCTCTTTGCACGTGGCCTAAAACCACAGCCCGCGTTTCCAGGCCCGTAATTTCGGTTATTTTCCTGGTGATATCTTCTGCGCGGCCTGCGCCTTCGGCAACCACGATAATCCAGCTGAGTTTGCCCCTTAAATTTCCCTCGACGATATCGTGGCAGGCAGCCTCTAAATCGAATTTCTTTTCCGGGATAATTACATCTTCGCAGCCCCCTCCCAGGGCAACTGCGAGCGCGATGAATCCAGAGTCCCTGCCCATCACCTCAACCACAAAAATCCTCTCCATGGAGGTAGCAGTATCCCGGATGTTATCAATAGCAGCCAGCGCCGTATTTATGGCCGTATCCGAACCGACAGTTATATCTATACCGTTAATGTCGTTATCAATAGACACAGGTATCCCGATACAGGGGACCTTGTATTCTTTATAAAATTGGTGCGCTGCCCTGAAACTCCCGTTTCCGCCGATAACCACCATCGCATCTATTGCGTTCTTTCTTATAGTCTGAAATGCCCTGTCCCTGCCCTTTCTGGTCTGAAATTCCGGGCAGCGCGCTGTCTTCAGGATTGTGCCTCCCTGATTGATAATTCCTGAAACAGAACGGTGGTCCAGCGTCCGGATTTCGTCGTTAATTAAACCCCAGTACCCGCGTAAGACGCCCAGGGTTTCTAATTTATGATTTATGGCAGTGCGTACCACTGCGCGTATTGCCGCGTTCATCCCCGGGGCATCCCCGCCGGTAGTTAAAACCGCAAGCCTCTTTATCATTTCTTTTCCAGCTCTGCTATATAGGTAATAATCTTCTGCAGTTCGTTCTTTATGTGCCTTACCTTTAAGACCGACCTTATGCGCAATAATAGGTCAGCCTTCTCTATGGGCTTGGTAATAAAATCAACCGCGCCTACATCAAGGCTTTTTTCCTTCTCATAAGGATACGCCGTAACCATGATGATAGGGATAGATTTTGTTTCTGCGTCCTTCTGCAAAGCCGCTGCAACATCAACCCCGTTTAAACCAGGCATAAGATAATCCAGTATAATCAAGTCCGGGCTTTTTTCCTTTGCCAGTTTCAATGCCTCGTTACCGTCCGCGGCAAGGATAACCTCATACTTCTCTTTCGAGAGTATCTTCTGGATAATCTCCCGGACTTCCGGCTCATCATCGGCATACAATATTTTTTCCATAGCGCCACCTCTCTTTTTAGGTTCCGCATTCCCAGCTGGATAAATACCTCTTTTGCTCTTTGGTAAGAGCATCTATTTGAATCCCCAGGGATTTTAATTTCAGCTGGGCAATATCTTTATCTATATCCTCAGGCACTTTATAAACCCTTTTTTCCAATTTCTTATGATTCTTTACGATATACTCAACGGAAAGCGCCTGGTTGGCAAAGGACATATCCATCACCTGCGCAGGGTGACCCTCTGCAGCAGCCAGGTTTATCAGGCGTCCCTCCCCTAACAGGTAAATCCTGCGGCCATCCCTTAATATATACTCCTCTACAAAATCGCGGATGCGTTTTTTTCTCTTGCTTAGTTTCTCCAATGCAGGTATATCTATTTCAACATTAAAGTGGCCAGCATTGGATACGATTGCCCCGTCTTTCATTAATTTAAAATGTTCATACCTAAGGACACTAGTATCTCCCGTAGTAGTCAGAAAAATATCTCCGATTCTTGCTGCAGCGGATATACGCATCACCTCAAAACCGTCCATAGTCGCTTCCAGCGCGCGCAAGGGGTCCACTTCCACGATAATTACCTTTGCACCCATCCCTTTTGCCCGCATAGCCACGCCCTTGCCGCACCAGCCGTACCCGCAGACCACAAAGTTGGAGCCCGCCAATAATTTATTGGTGGCGCGGATTATCCCGTCTATGGTTGATTGTCCTGTGCCATAGCGGTTATCAAACAGGTGCTTGGTCTGAGCATCGTTTACGGCAATTATCGGATAACGCAATTTATGCTGGTTTGCCAAGGCACGTAATCTGATTACTCCGGTGGTTGTTTCCTCTGTCCCGCCTAAAACCTGACACCTGACACCTGACACCTGACACTCTTTATGAATTGTACTCACCAGGTCTGCTCCGTCATCCATGGTAATATCGGGTTTGACTGAAAGCGCGGATTTTATGTGTTGATAATAAGTCCTGGTATCCTCGCCTTTAACCGCAAATACCGGAACCTTAAGGTTCTTAACCAAAGACGCTGCTACATCATCCTGCGTGGATAAAGGGTTGGATGCGCAGAGCGCCACATCCGCGCCCCCTGACTTCAATACCTCCATTAAAACCCCGGTCTCGGTAGTAACGTGAAGGCAGGAGGAGATCTTAATTCCCTTTAACGGCTTTTCTTTCCTGAAACGGCCTGCAATCAATGCCAATACAGGCATATTATTGGCTGCCCACTCAATTCTCAATGCGCCTCTTTTAGCTAACTTTATATCTTTGATGTCGTAATTCATTTAATGCTCCTTTTACAAACACGCTGCCTGTTTCTTTAATGCTACCGCCTTATCCGTAATCTCCCAGCTAAACTCCGGCTCTGTCCTGCCAAAATGTCCGTAACAGGCAGTCTTCCTGTATATCGGCCGTAACAGGTCTAATGACTTAATCATCCCCTGCGGCGTCAGTTCAAAATTCTGCCTGATGAGCTTTACAAATGCGCTCTCGGAGAGTTTTCCTGTCCCATAGGTATCTACCATTATCGCCAGGGGTTCAGCCCGGCCAATAACATAGCTCAAATGTATCAGGCATTTATCGGCAAGGCCAGCGGCAACAATATTCTTGGCGATATACCTGGTCATATAGGCTGCGGAACGGTCAACCTTTGTGGGGTCTTTTCCTGAAAAAGCGCCCCCCCCAGGACAAGCTGCTCCGCCATAGGTATCTACGATAATTTTTCTTCCGGTCATACCCGTATCTGATTGCGGGCCGCCAATCACAAATTTGCCTGTTTCGTTGACATAATATTTCGTATTCTTATCAATATATTCTTTGATTATCGGCTTGGCAATCACGTCAATCAATTCCTGGCGCGCTTTTTTGGTAATCCTTTCCTTTGTCGCATCCAGTATCTCTTCGGTGTGCTGACAGGCCAGGACGCAGGAGTCCACCCTTTTGGGATGGCCGTCGTGATACTCTATGGTTACCTGGGATTTGCAATCAGGGCCGAGGTACTTCAATGTGCCGCTTCTCCTTACCTCAGCTACACGCCGCACTAACTTATGCGCCAGTATTATAGGTAAAGGCATAAGTTCCGGCGTCTCCCGGCAGGCAAAACCCACCATAAAACCCTGGTCTCCGGCGCCTCCCTTATTAACGCCCTGGGCAATATCCGGTGATTGGCTATGGATAGTATTAATAATAGCGCAGGTGTGATAATCAAAACCGTATTTAGGGTGCGTGTAGCCTATTTCCTTTAGAAGGTTGCGGGTAAGATTATGCACGTCAACATAGCCTGTGGTAGTAATCTCTCCTCCCACAATCAAAAGCCCCATCGTCACATAGGTCTCGCAGGCGACCCTGCCGTAAGGGTCCTGCCTGAGCACGTCATCCAGCACAGCATCCGATATCTGGTCGCACAGCTTATCCGGATGCCCCTCTCCTACTGATTCCGAAGTAAAAAAATGCTTACGCACTGCCATTGCCTTCTCCTTTCAACTGTCCACTATGTTGTACGGTAAACTTTCTTTGCCTCGTTATAAAACTTATGGTCGCCGATGTCGTACCAGCGGCCGTTAAATACAAATCCGTAAACCGCTAATTTATTTCTTAACCAGTCTATGTATAATCCTGTGGCATCAGTTCTCCTGCTCCTGCTTTTCAGATATTCTTTAATCAGGCCCAGTCTTTCTTTGGGAAAATAATACAGGCACATTGCCACAAGTGTGGACTCCGGTTTTTTAGGCTTCTCCTTGAAATCCACGACCCTCTTATTCTTATCCAGCTTCAGCACCCCGTATTTTCTGGCATTAATTTTGTTTCTTATATTATAGGTGCCTATCACAGGATTCCTCTTTGTCCAGGCAAAGAGGAGGAAATCCTCTAAATCCCCGTCAAACAGGTTATCTCCGCCTATAACTAACAAATCATCCTTAACGCGTTTTTTATTTATAGTAAAATCTATATCGCCTATCGCGCCTCTTCTATCCGCATTGCTTTTTGTCAAATCATCCACCAGGTTTATGCGTTTTTGGGTATGTAGTTTCTGCCGCCACTTTCTAAACCGGGGTATAAATTTGCTGTTTGTAACCACGATAATCTCGCCTATCTCATCTATTTTCTCTAGTTTATCTATGATAAAATCAATTATGGGTTTATCTTCTATCTTAAGAAGCGGCTTGGGATATTCTTTAGTCAGGGGGTAAAGCCGGGTAGCGTACCCTGCTGCTAATATTAATGCCTTCATTTCTTGGCTAATTCTTTTTTTAAATAAGTAACCCTATCCACCGGCGTAGGGTCTATCCCGTAAAGTATCGCCAGATAATACGAAATAAAATCGCCTATATATATCAGGGAAAAAATTCTGCTTAATAAACCCTCGCCGCGCGACCAGACCTCTATTAATTCAACGCCTTCCTTCTTTATTATACCGGCTGTTATATCCATCCTCTTGGCTACGGCCGGATGCATCCCCTTATCCCGAAGCATAACCACCGCAAAATTCCTGAATAATTTAGCGGGGTTCTGCCAGCCGACAATCTCATTGTGGTTCATCTCTGGGAAAACGTGGCTTGAAGCGAGCGCCTTGGAATTTTCTGCTAACTGGCCTCTCATACGGATGGCGCAGGCATCAAAATTTACAGAAGCAGAATAAATCACTGTAAACTTATTGAATAACCTAAGCGCTATGGATTTTGCGATGTTATCCTTTTGCCCTATGGAAGGCTTAAGGCTTTTATCCCTTAATTCCTCCAAAGCATTTATTGCCTGATTTATGGAAGGGCCTGGGTCGCTGGCCAGGCCTAATTTAGCTAATACGCACAAAGGTATAATGCTTAAATACCCCAGGGCGCATCTGGGAGGAAGGCCCCCCGGTACCTCAATGAAGGTAATATTATCGCTTTTGGCGTTTTCTTTTAATTGCCCGTCTGAGGAAACCACAATAAGGCTGGCGCCTTTTTCTTTTGCGCTTGCATAAGCGCTCAATGTCTCTTCTGTATTCCCTGAATAACTGGATACAAATACAAGTGTGGAGTTATCCACATAAGCCGGCAGTTCATATTCGCGCAAAACCAAAATAGGAACCTTGGATTCGGAATATAAATATGACCTTGCCAGGTCAGCGCCTATCGCCGAGCCCCCTAAGCCTGCAAAAACAATCTTATCAAAATCCCTCTTTTCAAATAGAATTTTAGCGCTTTCCGCTATTGCTTTGGCAGCATTGCACTGCTGGGGAAAATCAAAGAGCAGGCTCAACATATCTGATTTATCGAATTTCGTAAGGTTTGCCGGGGTTAAACTTTCCCTCATTTTAAAATCTCCTTTAACTTCTCCTGGCTGAAATCTTCCACCTCTTTGCCTGTTGAAAGTTTAAGCACCTTCTGGGAAATCTCCTGCGCCTGTTTTAGAGTAACCGAGCGGATTAAATATTTAAGTTCAGGGATAACCTGCGGCGGCATACTGAATTCATCCAGGCCCAGGCCCAAGAGTATAAGCGCAAAACTCGGCTCCCCTGCCATTTCTCCGCACATGCCGACTTTGATATTTGCCTTATGCCCTGCATCAATTATATTCTTGATGAGCCTAAGTACCGCCGGATGCGCCGGCTCGTATAGATAGGCGACTTTTTCATTCACGCGGTCAACTGCCAGGGAATACTGTATCAGGTCATTCGTTCCGATACTAAAAAAATTCGCCTCCCTTGCCAGTATATCCGCAGTCATAGCTGCGGAAGGAACCTCAATCATTGCCCCGACCTCTATGTCCTTATCAAAAGGTATGTCTTTATTCCTTAATTCTTGTTTTATTTCTTCCAGTATGCTATTGGCCTGTTGTAATTCTTCTATACCGGAAATCATCGGGTACATAAGTTTCAGGTTTCCATACGCCGATGCCCTTAATATCGCCCTTAACTGCACCCTGAATATATCCGGCCGCGCCAGGCAAAACCTGATAGCCCGCCAGCCCAGGAACGGCTGCATCTCGCTGGGGATCTGGAACTGGGATAAAAATTTATCCCCGCCCAAATCAATGGTGCGTATAATCACCGGATAGGGCTTCATCTCTTCGGCAACGTATTTATAAGCCTGGTAATGCTCCTCTTCCGAAGGCAGGTCTTTCCTGTTCATATAAAAGAACTCGGTGCGGTAAAGGCCTATCCCCTCTGCGCCGTGAAGCTTCACTGAAGGGACTTCATCCGGAAATTCTATGTTGGCATTTATCTGCACTCTCCTCTTATCGCGGGTTACGGCAGGAAGATCCTTGGCGGATAGAAAGCTCTCGGCAACGCCTTTAAGCCTGTCTTCCTCCTGCCGGTAAATCCCCAGGGTTTCCTCATCCGGCTCTATGATGACAATACCCGCATTACCGTCAACTACGAGTATATCACCGCTCTTAATCCTAATTGTTGCCTCTTCAATGCCGACTACTGCCGGTATCTCCAAAGACTTAGCCATAATCGCTGTATGCGAGGTCTTACCGCCTATATCGGTAACAAAGGCGCAGACGCTCTGCTTGTGCATAGCTGCGGTATCCGAAGGAGAAAGGTCGTGCGCTACCACTATTACCCTCTCTTTTAAATCTGACAGGCTGGTGCGGGTTTTACCTAAAAGGTTACGCAGTATCCTTTTTCCCACATCGTTAATGTCGGCGATGCGCTCTTTGAGATACTCGTCTTCAATCTTGGAAAAAACATCAATGTATTTCTTCAAGACCTCTGAAAATATAAAGGCGACGTTTAACTTTTCTTTTTTAAGGCGCGAGATAACCTCCTCGATAAGCATGCGGTCTTCTAAAACCAAAAGGTGCGCATCAAAAATCTGCGCCTCGTCCTGGCCCATCTCAGAACTAATCTTTTTTTGTAACTCTATTATCTCCCTGCGGGTCTTAATAAGCGACTCTTCAAAGAGTTGTATCTGGACAGGTATATCTGTATCCTGGATAGGCAGCTTTGGAATGACAAATTCCTCTCTGCCTATTCTGTAGGCAGGCCCGATAGTTATACCCGAAGCCGCAGCTATGCCTTTAAGCCTTATCATTTCCCTTCCTCGGTAGTGACAATTTTTTCCAACTCTAACATCGCGATGTGCGCGTCACTACCCTCTGCCTCAATTATAATCGGCGTATCCATTTCTACGCCTAACATCAGTATCCCCATAATAGACTTGCCGTTCACCTCTTCATTGTCGCGCCTTACCGTGATGCGGGAGTCAAATTTATTGGCAATCTGGACAAATAGAGCTGCCGGCCGCGCATGCAATCCCTGCTTATTCTTCACGACTAATTTTTTCTTGACTAGAGGCATGATTAAATCTCTTCGATAAGCCCTAAAATTATCTTGGCTAATTTTACCGGGTCGTGCCTGATGACGTCTCCCTCAATAATACTGCAATCGTCTTCAATAACACGATAACCCATATTCTCGATTTTTTTCCTGTCATTCACCACCAGATACGAATTCTCCTGCGCATAACGCTGGAGTACGCCCTGAGGAACCTCTCCCGTATTCACAATACAGTAATCAAGCACTCGCGGATGGCTGTGGCTGATAAGCGCTTTTATATGGTCAGAGGCGCTATAGCCATCGGTTTCTCCAGGCTGGGTCATCACATTGCATACATACGCCTTGATTGCGCCGGAGGAAGCTATGGCCTCAGTAAGTTCTTTTATTAAAAGATTGGGTAGAATGCTCGTATAGAGCGAACCCGGGCCTAAAACAATCAACTGGGCTTCCTGTATCGCCTTTACTGCATCCGGGGTTGCCTGCGGCTCGGCCGGCTCCAGCAAAACCCTATTTATGGGCCTGTGCGTCTTGGGAATCTTATCCTCGCCGACGGTGGTTGAGCCGTCTGTATGTTGCGCCACCAGGACTACGTTATTCAATGTGGAGGGTATTACCTGGCCTCTTAGCGCCAGGACCTTGCTTGTCTCCTTGATTGCCTTTTCAAAATCCCCGGTTAACCTGGTCATTACGGTAATAAAAAGATTCCCGAAACTGTGGCCTGAGAGTTCGGAATTCTTTTCGAAACGGAATTGAAACAAGTCTTGCATCAATGTCGGGGCATCTGCTAGGGCAACGAGGCAGTTACGTATATCCCCGGGAGGCAATATGTCAAACTGCTGCCTTAAGCGGCCCGAAGAGCCTCCGTCGTCGGCAACAGTAACTATGGCTGTAATGTTAGAGGTATATTCTTTTAAACCCGTCAACAGCACTGATAATCCTGTGCCCCCGCCTATAGTTACAATCCTGGGTCCGCGGCTGAGATGCTTCTTTTGATACAGGATATCCACCAGCTCCGCATCCCTCGAAGAAGAGAGCATAAATGCCGCGATAAAAGAGCGCATCATCATTTTAATGCCTAATATTAAAATGATGATGCCGGAAAGTAATACTACCGCGTCCAATATCTGGATTATCCAGTATTCTTCGGTGCGTAAGTGCGCTGTCCCCAGGACTAATAGCGCCACGCCAAAGGCGCTCAAGCCGATCCAGCGCTTGACGCCGATTCCCGGATAAAGCCATTTAAAGAAATTATAGAATCTTGTCTTCATTAGGCCAGGCTTTTTTTCTCGTCTTCTTGGGCTATTGCCTTTACAACGGATTTGTCATCGCTGCACGCGCGTAGCGTATCGCGAAAATATTTGTCCTTTAGGAGGCGTGAAATCCGAGCCAAGGCCTTAAGGTGCGGCCCGGCTGAGTCCTGCGGGGCTACCAGCAAAAAGAATATGTATGCCAATTCTCCGTCCAGAGAGTCAAAATCAACCCCCTTTTTAGAAAGGCCGAAAGAGGCTACCAGTTTATTTACGCAGTCGCATTTTGCGTGGGGTATGGCTATACCCTGGCCTATCGCGGTTGAACCCAGGGTTTCTCTGGCCATCAGGGCTTCGATAAGTTTATTGCGGTGGCGTTTCTCAATCTCGCCTGCGTTAATCAGAGCATCCACCAGCTCCTTCATTACCTCTTCTTTTTTTGTAGATTTAAGGTCCGTAATAATTGCCTTTTTAGACAAGAAGTCCATAATCTGCATAGCGTTTCTCCTTTCAAGATTTTGTTTTATCTAAAGGTCCCGCCTTAGGCGGAATAGTTCTGCTCCTATTGTTGCAAAAGTAAGCGGGAGACGGGATTTGAACCCGCGACATCAACCTTGGCAAGGTTGCGCTCTGCCAACTGAGCCACTCCCGCATAAACTCTATCCGTATCTCATGGGCGGAAGAGGATTTGCACCTCCAAGGGTTGCCCCACAAGGTCCTAAGCCTTGCGCGTATGCTATTCCGCCATCCGCCCGTTAAAAACCGTAACTCGTAAACTCGTAACTAGTAACTCGTAATTTAAATCTTTACGGGCGGACACACGGTTTCTAAATTACTAGTTACGAGTTACTAGCTTACTAGTTACTGAACTTAATGAGCCTCCCGCGACTCGAACGCGGCACACCCACCTTAAAAGGGTGGTGCTCTACCAGATGAGCTAGAGGCCCGTATTGTCAAATTGATACCTGACACTTGATACTTGACACAAACATATCGTTGGTGTCATGTATCAGGTATCATGTGCCATGTTAAAATTCCAATATTTCTTTTTCCTTGCTCTTCAACAGCTCGTCTATTTTAGCAATGTATTTATCCACGAGTTTCTGCAATTCGTCAATGCCGCGGAATTTATCGTCTTCGGGTATAACTTTGTCTTTCTCTAATTTTTCCAGCGATTCCTTCGCATCCCGCCTTATGGTGCGTAAAGACACTCTTCCTTCTTCAGACATTTTATGCACCACCTTAGCCAGCTCCTGGCGCCTTTCTTTTGACAAGGGCGGGACCGACAACCTGATTAACTTGCCGTCATTGGAAGGGGTGATTCCCAGATTAGACTTCATTATCGCCTTCTCGATTTCGGCAATCGCGGTTATATCCCAGGGCTGTATTACAATAAGATGCGCATCAGGCGCTGAAATAGAGGCTAATTGCTTAAGCAGGGTCGGCGTGCCGTAGTAATCAATGTGCAGGCCTTCTACAAGGCTGGGGCTTGCCCTTCCTGTCCTTATTTCGGAGAATTCGCGGGTCATTGACTCAACCGCCTTCTTCATCTTGTCTTCTGTATTATGCAGGATTTCTTTAGTAGTCATAAATACCTCCGTGCGCAATATGCACCCTCGGGCCTTAACTGACAATAGTGCCTATCTTCTCGCCCAATACCACGCGTTTGATGTTGCCCTGGCGGTTTAGGTTAAATACTACAATGGGTAATTTGTTGTCCATACAAAGGCTTATGGCAGTAGCGTCCATAACCTTAAGGCGTTTCTTTAAGACATCTATGTATCTTAATCTGTCAAATTTCTTTGCACCCTTGACTTTTAAGGGATCTGCAGAATAAACACCCTCTACCTTAGTTGCCTTTAATATCGCATCGGCATTTATCTCCATTGCCCGAAGTGCCGCAGCAGTATCTGTGGTGAAATAAGGATTGCCTGTTCCGGCCACGAATATCACCACGCGGCCCTTTTCCAGATGCCTGATTGCCCTGCGCCTGATATAAGGCTCGGCAATGCGCTGCATCTCTATGGCTGTCATTACGCGCGTAGGCACGCCCATCTTCTCCAGGGTATCCTGCAGGGCTAAGCCGTTTATTACAGTGGCGAGCATCCCCATATAATCAGCCACTGACCTGTCCATATCCAGGCCGCGCGAGCCCGTGTTTTCCTGGCCGCGGAATATATTTCCTGCGCCCAGGACTATCGCCACATCCACTTTTATGCCCCTTATCTCTTTTATCTGACGGGAAATAGAAACCAAAACAGGCTGGTCAATGCCGTGGGATTTTTTTCCCTGAAGCGCTTCTCCGCTTAACTTCAGAACTATCCTTTTATATATGGGCCGAACCATTATTCGCCAACTTTATAACGCGTAAACCTGCGGATAACAATATTCTCCCCTAATTTAGCAATAAGGCTGCCTAAGTAGTCTTTTATAGTGATGCTGGGATCCTTGACAAACGCCTGTTCCAGCAGGCAATTATTCTTATAGAATTCTTCTTTATTCTTTTCCTCTCTGAGTACGTCTTGGGGCACATCTTCCTTTTTTATATATAAAGGGCTGCAGGCGGTTATCTGCATAGATACGTCTTTGGTAAATTGGGTAAAATCGCTGTTGCGCGCGACAAAATCAGATTCGCAGTCAACCTCTAACAGCACGCCGATTTTATTACCCATATGCACATAAGCCTCTATCCTTCCTTCGCGGGCGAGGCGGTCCTGTCTTTTTGCCGCAATCTCAAGGCCTTGCTTACGCAAAATTTGCGCCGCTTTCTTGATATCTCCGGCTGCCTCCTCAAGCGCCTTCTTGCAATGCGCAACGCTTGCGCAAGTCATCTCCCTTAATTCCTTGATTAAATCTACGGATATCTGCTTTTTCATTTACGCCTTCCTTCTCGGCCTGGGTTTCTCTTCCGCAACCTTTTTTACGCGGCCTTTTTTTATCGGCTTAGCCCCTTCCTCAATGGGCTCTTCGGTTTCTACTATCTCTTCAATCTCTTTTATCTTTTGCTCCTCTTCCGGAAGCACTACCGGCTGCGGCTCAACCTCTTCTTTCTCTTCCTTCATCGCCACGCCTTCCTGGGAGAGATACGAAAGGAATCTTTTTCTTCCTTCAATTATAGCATCTGCCATAAGAGTTGTAACAGCCGAGATGGACTTAGTAGCGTCGTCATTGCCCGGTATGGGGAAATCCACCAAATCCGGGTCGGAATTAGTATCGATAAGGGCTATAATAGGTATATTTAACCTGTTAGCCTCGCGCACAGCAGTCTCTTCCTTTTTGGTATCTACGATAAAAACCGCTTTGGGCATACGTTCCATCTTGACGATGCCGGAGAAATTTTTATTTAACTTACCCAATTCTTTTTCCAAGGCTGCTACCTCTTTTTTGGTAAGTTTTTCAAATGTCCCGTCTTCCCTCATCCCCTCTATTTCTTTCAGGCGGTTTATGCTCTTTTTAATAGTAGAAAAATTGGTAAGCAGGCCTCCTGGCCAGCGCTCGGTCACATAATACATGCCGCAGCGCAGCGCCTCCCGCAGCACAACCTCCTGCGCCTGTTTTTTCGTTCCTACGAAAAGTACGAATTCCCCTTTTGAGGTGATGTCCAGGAGAAAATCGCGGCCGCGGTTTACGCACTCCTCTGTTTTCTCCAAATCAACGATGTAGATGCCGCTTCTTTCGCCAAAGATAAATTTCTTCATTTTGGGATTCCAGCGTTTTTTCTGGTGCCCGAAATGAACCCCTGCCTCTAAAAGCTGTTTGATTAATTCTGAAGGCACTTCTACACTCCTCCCCGCCTGCCGCAAGGACAGGCTTTTAGATGGTTAATATTAAATTAAATTTTCAGTATATCACAATATTTCCCGTATGCAACTATTTTTGCAATTCCTGCGCCTGATAAAGCCGTTTGTATAGGCCGTCTTTATCAAGGAGTTCGCTATGGGGGCCCTCTTGCGCAATTATGCCTTTTTCCAGCACCACTATCCTGTGGGCTGCTCTTACCGTAGAAAGCCGGTGCGCGATGACAAATACCGTCCTTCCCTGAATCAGTCTGTCCAGGGCCTCCTGGACAATGCGCTCTGCCTCAGAATCCAGCTGCGAAGTGGCCTCATCCAGGATTAAAATAGGAGGATTCTTAAGCAAGGCGCGCGCTATTGCCAGCCTCTGCCTCTCTCCTCCTGAAAGCCTCATCCCCCTGTCGCCGATAACCGTATCGTAACCGGCTGGCAGGCGCTTGATAAAATCGTGGGCATGGCTTAAAATTGCTGCCTGCTCTATTGCTTCGTCTTTCGCCTCAGCATGGCCATAGGCAATATTAGCCCTTATGGTATCGTTAAAGAGTATGGTCTCCTGCGTAACAATCCCGATCTGTTGGCGCAAAGATTTTAAGCTCGCCTCTTTTATATCTATGCCGTCGATTAATATCCTTCCTTTTATGGGGTCGTAGAAGCGCGGGATTAAATCCACAAGAGTAGTCTTTCCTGTGCCGCTTCGTCCGACGATAGCCAGAATCGTGCCTTTCTTCACCTCTAAATTGATGCCTTTTAAAATTTCATGCTCCGCATATTTAAACCGGACATCCTCAAAGACAACGCTGTCTTTAAATCCTGCCAAGTCAATAGCGTTTGCCCTTTCTTTAACGCTGGGGCTGGTCTCCAATACCTCGTAAATGCGCTCGCTGGCTGCCACTGCCTGCTGGTTAAGGGAATTCACCTGGCTCAATTTCTTAAACGGCCTGATAAGGGACAACAATGAGCCCATAAAGAGCCCGAATATGCCAAAAGAAAGTTTACCGGCAATAACCTCCCTTCCTGCCCAGAAAAAGACGAATATACCGGCAATGCAACCTAACAGTTCAGTGACCGGGCTTACAATCAAAAGCCGCTTTATGGATTTCATAGAAATCTTGTAATAATCGCGGTTTACCCGGTTAAATTTTTCTATCTCATAATCTTCCATATTAAAGGCCTTGACAATCCTTGTGCCGATAATGGTCTCATAGAGTATGGAATTTATATCCGCCATTTTTTCCTGCGACCTCTTGGAGAGCTTCCTGAGCATCCTGCCCACCTTTATAATCGGAAAACTGATAAGCGGAACCAGGATTACGGATATAAGCGCAAGCTTAAAATAGATAAAGAAGGTCAAAAATAAAAATATGACTACCTGCAGGGTTTGATATACCAGGTCAGTTGAGCCGTAGGATACGGCATTTTCAACCAGCTTTACATCGTTGGTTATGCGCGAGATGAGCTCCCCCCCGCGCTTATGGGTGAAATAATCCAAGGATAGAGACTGGAACTTAACGTAAAGCTTTGACCTTATGTCCCTTACCACGCGCTGGCCGATATCCGACATCAGGTAACTTTGCAAAAACCCGAACAATCCCTTAAGGAAGAACAACAACATAACCGCTATAGCCATGTAATTAAGCAGCGTTATGGGAGGCGTATTGTTAATCCTCTCCACAAAACCGGCTAAAAAAGCGGGTAATTTCGTAGGGATAATGATTTTTTTGTTGGTTAAGACCTTATCTGCCAAAGGTACAATCATAGCTAAGGAGACGCCGTCAAAAACAGCGGAAAAAGCCATGCATATTGAAGCCAGGGAAAACAGACCTAAATAGGGCTTAACGAATTTAAGTAACCTCAAATAATCCCGCACGTTTCGCTCCTCCTGAAAAGGAAAAGTAGTATATCATAACTCTTGCCTCGTAGCAACTTTTTTTAATAGAAAATGGGATAGTTTACTAAAGAAGGGTTAAATCAAAGATTCGAATCATATGGGGGTGTCACTTTGTGGAATGCCGCCGTCGTCCTTGGCTTTGTTAATATGACACGCCGTAGGTCTGCCACGTATCCGTGCCGTTACTGAAATCGGTTTGCAGGCAAAGCCCTTGGAGTGGAGAGATCGTTCCCTGGGGAGGTTTCCCTGGTCCCCAACCATTTACGCCGCATCGGGACGCACAGGCACGCAAAACTGGGTCGGTGGCCGAACTCGGATGAGCCCAGAAATCATAGGCAAAGTAATGGCTTGATCTACATGGGTATGGGATTTGATCAGAAGCGGAACCTATGTTAACATCAGAATAGGTCATACCAGTTATCGTCCCATTTGCTAATCGATAGACAAATGCAAGTTTACGGACATCTCCTAAAATAGCCTTTGCCTCAGCGCCACGTGATTTTTCAACCATCATCCCGTATTGGGTAAAGCCTAAGGTGGCAAGGACACCTATAATCAGAATTACCACTACTAATTCCAGGAGGGTGAAACCATGTTCTTTTTCTGATACAATATTTTTAAAGGCTCTTAAAGATTTTGTTG
>Ga0233422_10000131_pt1 | contig 40835 bp, 52 predicted proteins | sample Watercolumn_Mata_2_FD_182724 | JGI IMG/M metagenome (GOLD analysis project Ga0233422, IMG submission 182724) | Freshwater microbial communities from Lake Matano, South Sulawesi, Indonesia - Watercolumn_Matano_2014_110_MG | ecosystem: Environmental > Aquatic > Freshwater > Lake | place...
GTGCTTTGAACCCTATCATTTCGCCCTCTGGAAGGACCCGTTATCCACAGGGTGCCAACACCCACCGGTATTCCGGAGTATCTCGTCCACGGGGTTGCCGACTCCGCTTCTCTCTCCGCTCGGATCTCGGATCTCGCGAGGCAGGCGGACCGTTCCTCCGGATTCCTCGAGGTACGCCTGGATTCTATCCTCGGTCGGGAAAGCAATGTTCATCCCGCGAGTGATTGCCTGTTCCCGAGAAAGCCGGACCATGTGGTGTACCCGGTCGTCGCTTGTCTTCCATGGCCTAGAGCCGCCGTATTTCTCCCCGTTCGGGCAGGCGCAGACGATGAAGCCCTCGTATGTCTTCACCCCCCGCTCTCGCTCAATTGTGAACCCCCCGTGCTCCAGGCAGTCCGCGCACTTCGCCCGATCAAGGAACCGGGCTTGCTTCTCCGGGTGTCGGTCATGCCATTGTTCCCATCGGCGCTTGAGGTCGCCAGGCGTCGGCATGGCCTCGCCGTCGTCCCATATCCCTTGGCAGATTTCGGCCCAGACCGCGGACGGGATGTGCTTCAAGTCCCCGAAGAGGTCCGCGATCGCCGCGTCCGATGACTCACGCCTCCCGAGTCGACGCTGGAGCTTCAACCACCAGTGTTTCAGTTCATCCATGGTCATCAGGATCGATCCCCTTTTCGCGGACAAGTTCTTCGAGGGTTTTCTGGCGTGGACGCGCCCTGTTCTGGTCGTCCTTGAGCCATCGAGTAATGTGCCGGAGAATCCCGTCTGCGGTCTTCCGGTTCCGAGGGTTGGCGAGGTTCCAGGCCAAGATGTTCCGCAACTGCTGCCGAACATCGAGCGCGGGGAACAGTCCCTCCCATTCGCGAACCATGGACTCGGTGACCTTGAATTCCTGCGGCTTGCCGTCGCCGTTAAGGCTGATCAACGGGATGCGCAAAAACTCTGGATCGGGGACCGCTGAGGATGGCGGCGTGATGTCATCAGACATCGCGCCGCTCCTACCTCCGCAGTCAGAGAATGGGGAATCAGAGAATGGGGAATCAGAGAATGGGGAATCAGCCGGGCCGGTTCCGTTCTCGGCACTATTCGGCACTGTGTTAGCACTGTGCTCGCATGGTGCAGGTATAGTGCTTTCCGGTTCCCGACAGTGTGGGTTCTGATGCTTCTCAAATGTCCGTATCTGAATGTATTTTTCCCCATTGATCGCGTAGCGGATTATGAAGCGCTTTTTATGGAGAGAGTTGAGCAGAGGCTCAATATTGATGGAGTCGTAAGGGAACAGCTCTGCCTTGATCTTCTTCGGGCGGTCGTCGAGCCTGCCTCGACGGTCAGCCAGACACCACATGCCCGCGAACAAAAGCCTTCCCGACATACTTATGTCAGCAAGCTCCTCGTTTTTGAAAAACCCAGGCTTTAGGTTTCGAGCCCTCATCCCACCCTCTCATTGCTTATCGTGCTGGGAACCCGGCTCTAGTTTCAGGATTCCTGCCTTTCATGCCGAAGCCTCTTCCGCCTTCGCCACCCCGAACAACTCGGGCTGCTCGCTGACAACAAACTCATCCCTCTCTTTCGTCCGGCGCTCCGTGTAACTGATACTGAGCGTGACCTTATTTCCAGAAGCGCCGAGGCTCTTAAGTTTGATCCGCACGGAAACGGAGGCCTCCCCTTCGTTGTTTTTCATCGCTCGCTCGATCTGGGGCTCGTGTTCGCCGAGCAACTCGACAATCCTGTCCTCAACCATCTCCAGGGTCTTGGTGAGCATTTTCCCTCCTCCTACGTCCTTAGCCTCATAATCAGACCATCCTTCCGTTATCCGAGCGGCAGTTCCTCGCCCTGGGCAAACTTGACCAGACTCGACTCGGCGGGCGGCTTCTCAAGCTCCGCCAGCACGAGCCCCGCCTTCTCCGCGGTCAGGTCGTTGATCGTCGTCCCTGCGAACTCCTCCATCCATTGCATGGCAACCTCCCAGGGCGTCTCCCGATACCGCTCGCGGAGAATCTTGGAGATCAATGCGCGTTGCTGGTTGAGCGCCGCCCCCGCTCCTTGGTCGCCCTGGGGCCCTGCCTGCTTGCCCTGCTGTTCCTGGCCGCCTTTCTGTGAACGTCCTTCCGCCCTCTTGTCACCCTTCCGATGGAACCGGGTGATCATCTCGCGTGTAATATTGATCCTCTCCAGATCCGCATACGTGAGATTTCTCAGACCGAGAAGGCGCGTGATGCCGTTCTTAAGACAGTTGGTCAACGCCGCTTTCCGGACGTTCCCTTTGTTCACCTTGCCCGGAGTCATGGTCACGGTCTTGCCGTTCTCATCCTTCCGATCAGTGAAGAACTTCTCCCCGCTGTATCGGCAGCCGACGGCCTCGATTGTCACGCTGCCCATCGAGAACTCGCCCTTGTATGTGATCAAACAGTAGCCCTCATCAAGGATCTCCTCGTGGGGCTCGCCGATCCTCCAACTGACGTTAAACGCCCGAGCGATCTTCTCCGCGCCCGATCCCTGCAAGTCGGGCTTACCACTCTGATCTGTCCAGTCGTCCGGATCTGTCAGCCGTAACGCCGACATTTTGATTCGGCGCATGGCTTCGATTCGCTTTTCGGCCTGCTCTGCGAGTTGCAGCAGTTGATCGCTTACCAGCTCGGGAAGGGATTCATCCTGATGCACGACTTTCGCCAATCCTGTTTCCATCATCGACCTCCATTTCCATTTGTGAGTTTTCGGAACCTATTCATGAACGATGTTTTGGCTGTCTCCGGATTCCACAGTCGATCGATAACCACGTCAAGGCGAGGCAAAGCGTCCGCTGCCCAGGGGCGTCCGCAGTAGCCCATCACGTCTCGGTGTTCGACACGCAGCATTTGCTTGTCGATCGCACGAATCTCTTCCGGGATCTCCAGGGGAAGGCCAAAGACCTGCGCGATCACCGCCTCAAAGCGATGCTCAAACGACCGGTAGTCCGGCAGATGCTGCTTGAGTGGCGCCGGGATATCCGTCAGGTAGGCCTCGGCGGCGTCATGGAGAAGTCCCCAGAGGGCGTTCTCGGGCATACACAATCGAGATACGAAGACAGAGTGCTGGGCAACGGAGTAGAAATCCTTTGAGTGGCCTCCGTAGCGGCAGGAATGCGCAAGCGCGTGTGCAATGTCCTCAATCAGGATGGTCTCAGGATCCGGATTGAATAGATCGACCACTTGACCGCTGTACGTTTGGACCCACGATTCCATTGGATTACCCCTGTTCCACAACGGCCCCGCAATGGGGGCAGGTATCAAGAAAATGGCCTTCTTTGACTTTGAGTAGTAGGAGGTCATCCGTCAGGAAGTAGGGACGGTCACAATGGCTAGCCCGTTCGCTCCAACAGTCGCATGTGTCCCCCATATCACAGACCTCTCTTTCGAGGTTCGTACAGCACCAGGCGCTTTTCTCCGGCCACAGGGCGGGTCTGCATATGGGTCTCACTTCGGGCATTTTGATTCTCCTTCTCCGAATCCTGATAAGCGCCCTGGAATTGCCGGGCGCCACTCATTTGTGTGGTTCATCTTCTTTCGCCTTAACCAACGCTGCCGCGACCGCACGCTTCATACGCTCACGACGAGATCGCCAGAACGGAACAACCTTGTCCCGGATCTCGCGGCGCTCCCCATCGGTGCACACGTATCGGTCTTCTTCCTTCCGCCCCTGAAGCTCGCCGGCGATCTGCTCAAAGGCCTCCGGCATCCGGTACCTGAATGTGGGGTCAGAGATGACCCAATCGAGGTACTTGTTTGGGACACGGTTGATTGGACGGCCATTGTACCGGCCGAACGGGATGCGGTACCTACTCATGAGCACCACCCCTTTTCGGCACCACAACCGGGTTCTTGCAGCCCGGACATCCGTAGTCCCTTGCGCGCTCACAGGACGGCAGCCCGGGAGCCCATATAACCCCCGCCTCGTCCTGGCAACGCGGACATGCGGAGTCGCCGGGATAAGCAGTCTTGTGCTGCTCGCAATACAGATCCTCGATGGCACAGTCAGGGCACGGGATTGTCTTTTGGCCGCCCGTCTCCCGGTCGAGGATGGCGATCTCGTGCCTTCCGCAGCATGTGAGGCAGACGGGTTCCGGCCGGTCCGTCACCGGGCCGCTGAGAAGGTCACGGAACATTGGGTGGGCGTGGTCGTTCATGGTTGCTCCTTGTCTCCTGGGCCCGGGTATCCGCCCGGGCACGGGACGGTTTGGTTTTCTGGCGATACCGACAAACGCCTACGCCGTGTGTGGAACCTACTGTCTCCTGGCGTTCATTGGTGGCAGGAGACCGGAATCGAACCGGCTTTTCTCCGGGGTATGAGCCCGGCCGAGATCCAACCTCCCCCCCGCGCCATCACCTGAAATTCTTGCATCCGCCCGGAATCACCGGAGGCACGGTCTTCGTCCTGTGATCGGTCCAACACCCGACGGTGCCGTCCGGCCTGCGAGCGCCCACGTATCCCTCGACGGTCATCCCGACAGAAGCCTGCACCTGATAGGAGAGCATCCCGGACCCCTCGGCCTCCTGCCAAGCGCCAGCGCCGACGCGCCAATGAAACGAGTAGACCATGCCCGCGAGTTGTCCCGGCGTAATGGGGCGCAGGTCGACGGAGCAGTCCCCGTCCGCGACGATGTGCGTGGGCGGGTCCCAGGAGAATGTCACGGTGTTCAGGTCCACGGCCAGGCCTGGAACGGCGAGAAGAAGCAGCAGCATGGTGATCAAAAGACGTTTCATCGATTCCCCCTATTCCGCCGCCTGCTGGTGGCCGCTATCTGGTTACGTCGTTTCCTGTGTGCCCGGTAGCGTTCGAGGCTTCGAGATGGCCCGGAAGGCTGGCGCTCGTTCGGCAACTCGGGCGGTAGATGGAATATGCGGCTTCTGATCCAGGCGCGAAGAAGATCGGTGTTCATCGGCTCGCACAGCCCTCCCGCGGGAGAATGGGGATCTCCAACCGCGCGCCCTCCCTGCGGTTTATGCTCTGAAACAAATCCTTCCGCCCGCAGTCCCCACACAGGAACCCTTTGCCTTCGGTGAGCCAAGCATGCTCTTTCGGAAATGGTGCATGACATTGAGAACAGACAAGGGCATCGAGTCCATACCGAGTCGCGTAGTGGTTTACGACCTCGATCACCTTCGCCTCTGGAAAGTCATCGATGAGTCGCCTCAGAAACGCGATGTCACCTGAGATCGCTGCCATGTGATTTCCTTTCGTGTTCGTGATTAGATCGCAGAATCCGATCCGATCTTCTCGGCCTCGAATTCAGACAGTTCTGCCTCTGTAAATTCCGGATCCTGTTCCTGCCTCATGTGCCAAGCCCGGCGCCTGGCGTGGGCGGGTTTCATTCCGGCGCTGATCTTCTCTTTCACGGCGTCTGATTTGGCGCGGCCAGGGTTCCCCCGCCTTGCGGCGTCCGGGCTCGTGACCGCGTCCGGCACCCATGCGGGCGGCTGGATGATGGACCCATAGACGATCCGCATCGGGGTCCCCTTGCGCCGCATGCGACGTTCCCACGCGGCGTCCCGGAGGCAGGGAGGGCAGGTGTTTCGCGATGGTTTGCCGCACCTGGGGCAGGCGGTTGACGCGATCGGGGCCTTTGGGCGAGAATCGTCCCGGTGCCGTTCCACCACCATCGTAACCTCGCGGATTCACGCGGCAAGGGAGTGGGTTCGAATCCTACTCCCTTTTGTGATTTTCAAACGTGTTCCCGGTCTAAAAAACAAAAACGCCGCTGTGACTTCACTGAGACTTTTGCGTCCGACCGATCCTGTTTCCAATCGGACTCGCCCAGATCGTCATCAACGGCGCTTTTTGGAAATTCAGCGGGTTAGCTTACTTACACGCCTTCCCCGCATGCTTCGGGAGCATGAGGTCGAGGGTTCAAATCCCTCCTTCCCGACCACCTGCTTTCCAAAGCCAGCACAGGGGGATGCATTTTCGGGTTGAACACCGTTATGCATCCCTTTTTGTGCGCCGCTGTGACTTTCACTGTGAAAAAAACTCTGTTTGAGTTGTCTTCCGTTTAGAACCGCGACCGCCTCCCTCTTCGCGGTATCGTCTATCCCCAGATAGATCATCGTCGTTTGGACGTTCGTGTGACCGAGCAGCTTGCTGATGACGGGGAGAGCGACCCCGGCATCAAGGAGTTCGGTGGCCGAGGCCTTCCTCAAACCGCGCCAGTGGAAAGGCCGGATCCCTGCCTTGAGGCAAAGGGTCCTCAAGACCTTCGGACGTCGCAGGAAGGCATCCCTTGTTCGCGGATTGGGGAAAATAAGAGGCTCCTCAGGGCGACATCGTTCCTGCTGGCGCAAGAGCGACTTGCGCAGGCTCTCGTTCATGGGGATTTCGCGCGGCGTCCAGCTTCGATCCTTGGCCTTCTTCCGCGTCCAAAGGGCGACGATCCCCCGCCGAAAGTCCACATCTGCCCATCTGGCCCGCTGAGCCTCAAAGGGCCGACAGAGGGTGTGGTATGAGAAGGAGAGGTAGTCTTGAAGCTCCAGACCGGCGTGAAGGAGCAGTTTGTTGAATTCGGCCCGGGTCGGGACGTACTGCCCTGCCGGCTGATCCATGCGCGGCAGAAATTCGAGGCCGTCGGTGGGGTTGGGGATGATGCGGGCGGCGTTGAACGTGGCCCTGAGGATTTTGAGGTAACGGTTCGAGGCCTCGGCCGAGATATCGGACTTCAGTCCGAGCATCCGCTCCCGGATCAGGTTCGGGGTGATCTGATCCAGGCCGATCAACATCCAGTCTTGGAAGTGCTTCTTGAGGATGTAACTCTTGGTCCGAATCCATTCTTTGTCGTGATCAGCTTCCTCCCATCGCTGGATTGCTGACGTGCAGACCTGCAAGAAGGTGATAGGGGTCGTGGATGGAAGGATCGTCGAAGGACTTTTGCACACGTCTGCAACGATCGGCTTGGCCGCGGGTTCGCTCTTTGGCAGCAGCCCGGCGATCTCCATGCGCTTTGTCCGTTCGCCCTGCTTGGCCTTGGCCTCGCTCGAGAACGCTGCCCAATGCCGGACCTTCTTGTGACGAAAATCGTAGACCCATGGGTCCCGGAACCGGCGCGTATCCTTGTACACGGTCATGCACAAGCCCCCCATGAACACGATCGATTTGCAGGCGGTCAAACGACCACTTTCTTCCGACTTTCACGGCACTGTACACCTTGGCGTGCTTGTAGAGCCAGCTTGTGGACCGCCCGGTGTAGATGGCGGTCTGTTCGAGAGTGAGGTATCGAGGACCGATTATCATGCCGGCCATCATCCAACAGCCCCCGCTGTCCGATCCCGCTCGACGTGCCGTCTGTAGATCCGGAGGTCCCGGACGTGGAAAAACCAGTGTCGGCCGACCCTGGAGCCACGGATCCGCCCGAGCCGTGCTGCGGCGGTCACATCGTCCGGGGAACAGTCCAGGAAGGTAGAGGGTTGGTGCTTGAGCATTTTCCCCTCGCGCGGATCAGAGAAAGGGTGCGACGATATCAACAGGAGGCTACCGCGTTGCGATGGTCAGTGTGCCACGACCGGATGAAATCGATGACCTGGGGCCGAAACCGGAAGCGACCACGGGGCCCCGGATTCTGCCGCCAGAGATCGCGGGGGATGATCCCGATCTTTGCCCATCGGATCACGGTCTCGTTCTTGACGCCGAACTCCCGGGCGACCTTGGCGCTGGATAGCGTTTTTTCGTTGATTGCGTTTTCGGCTTGTGTCATAATGCGTTGTCCTTTTGGGGTTATGTGCTTTCTGCCATCGTGTTACTTCATTCGAGGACCTGGCCAATGAATGCAAAACTTTATCTCGAAGGGATGTCAGAGTTGATCCGGCAAATGGCGGCTGCTCCAGATCCGATCACCCGGCTGAAACTCTACGCGACAATCAAGGTTCTCTCGGATGAACTTATGGATTATGCCAAGGATACGGATGTTCCAGAAGGCAATGGTTAGCGTTTTTCGATCCTGTATCTGTTATCGGCACAAGCGGAGGAATGCCGGGTCCCCCCGTAGAGATCCACGCCCTCAGTCCCGAGATCACGGCAGGCCCTCATCCACCACTTGTAAAGGTACTTATCGCCGAAGGCCTTTCCGCTGGCATATCCCCATCTGCAAGGACAACGTTCGTCCTCGCGAACGGGTCTCCGGGCACCCAGTGATAAGGTGCCGTCAATCAATCATCGTCGGCAGTGCCGCAATCACTCCAGCGGCACTCGCCGTAGTCCATTCTCCGGCCGCAATCCGGGCATGCGGCCGCGCCTTGTCCTGCCTCGGAACAGCAGGGGTAATAATAATCCCCTGCAGGGTCTTGCCCGCAATGCGGGCACTTTTTCATGCTTGTCGTTTCCATCTCGTTCTCCTTTCAGGGAAGTTCCCAGACAGCCTTTCCCTGGCGACTCGAGTAGCTCGGTGGATGGCTGCGCTCCTCTTCGTGATTGTTGGTCCTGTATGTGTTGTCGGCATTTTTACGCTTTTAGTTAAATATTGTCAATGAAAAATTATCGAAATAAGCAAAAAAAATTCGATGATGAAGAAATTCAAGGACTTAGAGACAGGCTTGGACGGCTTGTTGAAAGGGATTATTCCGGGAAATGGACCGTATGGGGCAAGGATCTTGGAATCTCTGCTGTCGCGTCTGCGAAATTTGGACGATGTGAGGGAGGATTCGACCTCAAGAACCTGATGAGGGTGGTGAAGAAATATCCCGATGAAATTACCTGGCTCCTTACCGGGAACGAGCCAGAATCACGGGCGCCTCGCTTCATCTATTTCAGTTCCCCAGACCCCGAGATCCAAGCCGAGTTCGAACGAACTGAGAAACGGGACACCTTTGTCCCAATCCGGATCCTGGCCGATCCCGTGGCCATGGGCCCGGGCCGCGAGGTGGGCAACGGCGCTACGGACGGCTATGCGATCATTTCGGATGTAGCCCTCCCCAAGATTGCCCGGTCGCAGAAGCGGAAGGACGAAAAAGTCATTTGCGTGTGGGCCCTCGGCGATAGCATGGAACCCACCATCCAACAGAAGGCCCTGGTGGCGATCGATCTACGCGTCCAAACACTGGAGGCCGTGCAGAATCGAAAGATCTATGCCGTGTGGTTGCCGGAGGGCGGGATTACGTTGAAGCGAGTGGTGCGACGGGAAGAACAGCTCATCCTCATTGCCGATAACCCGAATGCGGAGGAGTTCCCCCGGGTCCTACTGGGCGAAGATGCCGAGCGGGCAATCCGCGGGAAGGTATGCTGCTGGTGGAGCAAGCAGGAATAGAGATCGACAATGGCGCTTCTATATGATCACCCACTAATCGAAGTCATCTCATGGCCAGAATGGGAGCAGAGTATTCATGCCAATCAGGATCAGATTAGGCGTCAGGTTTCGGCCGCGGGCAAATCGCTGTCTCGACTGAGCTTTGATGAACATACCCCGCCACGTACTTCTCCAGCGCCCCTTTCTTCTCGTAGGCCTCCGACTCCCAGAAGGCCCGGGCCCAAATCTCGAGGGCGGCCGCCTGGAAGCTCATGAACCACAGAGATTCACCAGGTTGGTGTTTGTATGGATGAAACGTCTGAATTAGGGATGATCACTTCTTTGGGATGGCATCCTGTGGGGGCGCGCTCTTCTTCGCTTCCTCAGCCTTCTGCTTCTCTTCCAGCGACTCGCGGAACCCCTTCCCCGGCTCGATCTTCGGCGGCGGATTCGCCTGCTTGCGGAGGGCCTCGATCTGTTGGCTTAGGGCGCGGATCTGCTGTTCGTGCTGTTGTAGAACCTGTGCAATGCGAGGGTCTAACTCACCGTCTTCTTCACGACCTGTGTTTATCGAGATCAAACTACCAGAACAACCGAGTGAAACCACCACTACCAGAATCAGGCAAGCCAAGATGACTGCAACCAGAAGGTGATGCTTCATGGTCGTTTCCTCCGACGTGATTCCTCCAGCACTTCCTCCAAGATCGTCTTCATTCGCTTATTCCGCTCACTAATATCTTCCATGTTTCTGTCGAACTCAGCCTGCCTCTCGACAAAATCATGAATTGACTCTCCAATTAAATCAAAGCAATTCCTAATAGCCTCCCGACGTTCCTGTTTGGACTCACCGGGAGACACCGACCTACATTCCCTCATTGCCCCAAATGCATTCGACGAGAGCCCGCAAAGCATAACCAACAATATCAGGCTAATTACACGTACCATCAGTAGCAATATAGATCCTCCCATCTCCGTTGACACAAACCGGGTAAACCGTTCCGCTTTCCTCCGCCAAATCCGGCATCCAGATTTGATCTGTCCTAAGCACGGTCGGCGCTCCGTTGTCGATCCCGATATCTCCACCATCATCCGGAGCCGTAACAATCGGATCAGTGAATGTCGCAATCCAGAGACCAAATGCTCCCTCAATCCTGTCAGCCAGAGATCCACCGCTTTTCGCAGACTGGTTTTGAATTCGGATTGCCCTTGGATGAATTAGCTTTCCTACTTTCGGAGCGGACGCAATAGAAGGAGATCCAATCTCGAGAACATTTGTATTGGTCATATCCCCATCGCCAAGTTGGAACTGTTCCATGTAGGCTGAGCTGGAATCGATCATTGGACCAACACCCCCATTCGCAATGGCCGCCCACAGACCGTTCAGGTAAGTTGTCGTTCCGGCTGGATCGGTGATGCTTGCTGCGGCAATTGAAGACATCCCATAGCCACTGGAGGGATAATCACCATAAATAAACACCGCCCCAGCAATCCCAGACGCGCCTCCTGAAGTCATCTCCTCCTGGGTATGGACATTATAGACAAACTTCAACCCCTCCAACCAATCCGTGGGGCCAGGATACACGTGCTTTACAAAGTTGACGCCCACATCAGGATCAATCGTCGTTCCTATGGCCAACGCTCCGTCCACAACAGCATTCCCACTAAGATCAAGAGAAGATCCCAAAAAGTTTCCTGTTGTTTCTATGTTTCCTGTTGTTTCTATGTTTCCCACCGTTGTAAAATTCCCAGTGGACTCTTGAATACTCCAACGATAGGAATAGGCAATATCGGAGTCTTCTTCCATCCACGGCGTTGTTGGCATAGACTCATTTCCACATTCAACCCCACAGTCGGAGGTTTCCAAAGACCACGTGGTTGACGATCCTCCCCAGGTTGGGGTGTCTGTATCACAGTTCGCGGTACAAGCGTTCCACTGGCCTGTACCAGACCAGTCATACCCACAGGTGGTCGCATTCCAAGCAAGATACTGCGCCCGCCTATACTCTGCCACAAGCGTAACTCCAATTCCATCGAAAAAGCCGAAAACTTCATCATATGAACCTGCTATATGAAGCACTGTTACTTGCAGATCTCCCATGACGGGGACTCGCACTGCAGTCGCCTCGACATCCTGCTCAAAGACAACAGATGCAACGGTGGTAAGGTCTAAAGCTCCCTCATTACTGCAACAGCCAAAGCCGAATACCATTAAACCCACCCAATCGGAAAAAATTCCTAAATACCCCTTCTCACAGCCATCACAGCCATCGGGAGGCGGCTCCGGTGCTGCCCACATGTAATCATTCCCATCAATGAATACAGATGTGGCATGGATAGTCATTGAAGTTGGGGGTGAACAGATTTGAACCGGCCCTCCTCGGATGTCGTCGCCGAAAGTCCAAACTCCGATGGTCGGGCCGTTGCTCCCATCGAGGAGCGCGTAATCGGCGAGGATCCCAGGAAGCGTCCCGGTCTGCCAGGCCGATATCCGGGCATCCGCGCGAACGTCGGTGTAATAGAGATTCGAGCCCTCGGCGAGGTCCCCCGTATCGAAGGGCGAGAGCGAGACGTTGCCGGTGAGCGTGTTGCCGGGATCGTCGTAGGTCCATGAGAGGCCTGTCCCGTCCTGAATCATGGTGTCAAGGATCCCAGGAAGCGTCCCGGTCTGCCAGGCCGATATCCGGGCATCCGCGCGAACGTCGGTGTAATAGAGATTCGAGCCCTCGGCGAGGTCCCCCGTATCGAAGGGCGAGAGCGAGACGTTGCCGGTGAGTGAATTCCCGGCATCGTTGTAGGTCCAGGTGAGCCCGGTCCCGTCCTGGATCATGGCGTCGACGCGATCTTCGACCAGTTCCCAGGTCCATGGGTCGTCTTCGCAAAGTGGATTCGCGCATCCTTGGGCATTGGCCTCCGCGATCATGATGCTGTAAGTCGCGGCGAGAGCCCAGAAAAGAACGCATAGCGAAAAGAGCAGAATCCAAACCGTGCGCGTCTTCAAGGATAGGCCCTCCCGCGAACGTCATCGGTGAATGCGGCCGGCGGATGCCTTTCCAAATGGCCATCGATGGCAAGGGTTATGCGCTGCTCGTCGATCACCTCGAGCCCGTGCGCTTCGAGAACGAGTCTGATTTTTGAGGCCTGGTAGAGCCGGCATGAAACGACGAAGAGATACCCACCGCCATGTTCGGACCACGTATCCCAGGCCAGAAAGCTTTCGACGATCGGTTGGACCATGGTGAGCCCTTCGCCGCCGGCTCCGAATGCCGGGTATCGCCATGTGGCCTTGTGCAGTCCATCCGATTTCATGCCGATCGACCGCGCGATGTCACAGAGCGTGTCAGCGCATACCTGTTCGGTGAGCGGACCGCGCACAGCCAAGGCGGTCACGAAGGCATGCGAGCCGAGGACCTCCGGGCTATCCATCGGTCTGCCGCTCCGGACCATCGTGCACAGGCAATCCATAAGGGATCTCGCCGGGAGGCGACGGGGACGGCTCTTCGACCTCGTCGATTGTCGTGGTGACCGCGTTTTCCAAGAGTTTCTCGGCCATCGACCAAACCCGGTCCATTGGGATCTTCCCGCTCAGCCCGAGCCCCAGGGCGAGCCCGAGGGCAACTAGCGGCGCAATCAGCTTCGCCCATTTTTTCTTGAGTTTCAAGTGGCGATCCCTCCCCGCTTCTGGTTGTTCAGACCCGGATTTCCTGTTCAAGGATCCGGAGCCTGTCAAGGACCTTATCAACATAGGCCTGATTCACGTATTGCCCGCCTGGCGTCTTCCTCGGGCTACCCGCGTTGTACGCCGAAATCACGTCTTCGCGATGCCCGTAGAGCCTCGCGGCGAGCCGCTCGATGAATGAACAGACCCAGATCATGTTGAGCGCCGGGTCGAGCAGTTCCGTGAGCCATCCGTCAAACCCAAGATCGCGGGCGGTCGCGCCCATGATTTGCCCGAGGCCCCAGGAGGTGCGCTGGAGGAATCCCTCGGTCGCCTCTGGACATGTCAGTGGTCTCTTGGCCCCGGGTACACACCATTGATACCCAGGCTCATGGCGCACGGCCCAGGGGTTCCCGCCGCTCTCCACCATGCAGATTGCCGTGATCAACATCGGATCGATAGTCTGCGAATGCTCTTTGGCCAGCGTCAGGATCTCCCAGTGAGTGAGTCGGCGCATATCCGCCTCAATTTGCGAGCGCAGAGCTGATGAGCTTCCAGTATGTTGATTGCTTCTTTAACACGATCTCGTCATAGACCGTCGTCAGGGCCTTGGCCGATCCACACTGAATATTCCCGGTCCCGTCCATGAAGGTCACGTCTCGCCCACTATTTGCAGACGTAAAGGTGACGACTTGACCTTCCGTCCCTCCGTTGATCGTATCCAGATTATCCGTCGCGGCGTCGCCTTCGGTATCGATCCTGTAGGAGGTCCGGTCCGTCACCGTGATTGCGCCCGTGGCGATTGTAAGCTCTTCGTCTAAGCTGTTGCCGAGCCCGAGGCCGGTTGTAGTCATCAGCCCGTCATCCGTCACACTGACAAGGACCGTGTACGTATTCGCCCCGGCCGCCTTTCTGAAGAGCCTAAATTCAGCATCGCCGCTCGCATGATCGAGAATCTGGATGCTCGCGCTTCCATGAGGACCGATGGCATTCGTTGGCGCCGTCGGATCAAAATCGGGGCCAGCCGCAAGAAAGGCCCCGGAATTACGATCTCCCGAACCGGCGAACGCCGCAACCCCAGCATCATGCGATCCGTAGAGCCCCGCCCGGTAATTGCTTGATACGTTCTCAACGGCGGTTCCAGCGATCATATTCCCTCGATCTCCGAACACCCCATATACCGGTACACAATCAGGGTCATTTGTGCACGTCGGGGCTGCAACCGCGTCGGCATGAAAACCGCCGGCGACGGACTGGTCATAGAGCCAGGCCTGGAGCGTGCGGCAGCCGTAGAAATTGGCGAAGTATGGATTCCCAGCGGTCGTCGTATTGTAGAGCCAGACGCGCCGCGTCTGATCCCAAGAGTCAAAACTCCATCCAAAAAAGTTGTTGTCCGTGGTCACCGAACTCGCGACCGCCGTTGAATCAACGATCGCGATCGAGGCAATCCGGTTATCTCCGAGCCCCGAACCGAGGGGATCGTCGTAGCTGTTGACCGAGGACTTACAACCGTAGGCATTGTTCACGTGCCCATTGCGGATCAGGAGATCGATCGGCCATCCGGCGAAATGGCAACGGTAAAGACTGTTGATATTCGCCCTCTGGTTCACGGTATCGCTTCCATCCAGGTAAATCGCGGCAGGCTGGTTATCGAGCAGGGAGGGATCGGCGACCACCGCAGAATATATGTTTGCCGCGGAGATCATTGTCCCCGTGGATTCTTGGACTCTCACGTTTTCAAGGATATTGTTGAACACGCCCTGTGTTCCTGCACCTGCGCCTGGAATTTCTCCATGGAGGTGCATCCCGTAATCTGATACACCGGCCTTCCCGGTGAGCAGCAGATCCTTGAACACACAGCTTACGGCACCATACGGAGCGTCGATCAGCGCAATCCCCGAGCCGAGTGTGTTGTCCTCGTGAGTGACCGAGAAATTTTTGAATTCCTGCTTCTCCCACTTGGCCGAGTTGGTGATTGTGTCCGTAGTCCCGTTGCCGTGGAGAATCGTCGTCTCCTCGCCACCGCCGATCACATTCACCCCTACCGGTATATCAAGTTGTGTGACCGCATATTCTCCGGCCCCGAGATCCACGGTGAGATTGTCTTCATCGGCCGCCGTCAGGCAATCCTGGATGGTCGCGGTGTCATCCGTTGCCCCGTCTCGAGCAAGCCCCCACCAACCGGTGTGGAGAATGGTGATCGCACAGTCGCCAAAGGAAATAACCCCCTGCCCGGCGAAAATCTGTTGGCCCGGAGGAGCCACCGGAAGGCCGTTGTGGGTGATCAGTATCCCGGCCTCGAAGTAACCCTCGGCCGCAAGATCAGGGTCGCCGGCCGCCGTCGGATTCATGTACACTGTCGAATAGCCCAGCCCGTCCTTGTCCGCCCAGTCCCATTCCCCATCCGACAGGCTCCCGGCCGTGCCATCGGCCAGACGGTCCGAATCCTCGATCACTGTATACGGCGCTTGGATATTTGGATTCCCGCCGCCGGAACTCCGGAGCGTCCATTCATCTGCGTCAGAAGGGCTCACGACCCAGGAGAATGAAGAGCTGCGGATCGAATAGTCAGTGTCGAGAATCGCGCCTCGGTCATAGATGAATGTCGTCGTGGCTGGAAACGTGCAGTTGCGGAGGAATGGATAAGTGTGGTTCCCCGGGAGGGTGATATTCACCTGATCGGAGCCAGCCGCATCGATCAGGTTTTTGATCGATCCGGCCGTTGTCGTGAGCCCATGATCGATGATCGTTGAGGATGCGGAGACGATCCATTCCCGATAGACAGACTCTCCGTAGGCGTTGAGATCTCCGGTGTAATAGAGGGTGGCGACAAAGGTATCTGTAACGTTCGCCTCGGCGCACTTCACTACGAAGTTTGTCACGGTTTTCGTGACGTAGATGTCACCGATCGCCTCGGCTCGGGTCGTCGGGGTGATGGCAACTCCGTACTCGGTGACAGCGGAGACCGTCTTCGGGAGGGTTACCGTGGTCCCGGTTGGGCCGTTGAACTTGTCGCTGTAGAAGAGGACTTCAGGGGAATCAGAAATCTCCGAAGAAAGATCGCCGAGGGCATCGTCAATCGTATCCATGTTCGCGTTGATTGTGGTGTCCCATCCGCGTGCGCCCTTCGCGGGCTTCCCGAGACCGTAATTTGTGGTCTCGGTGGTGAATGCCGAAGGCGTGGAAAGAATCAGGATGAGCCAAAGAAGGGCAAGGGAGGTCAGTCTCTTCATCATCGATCTCCTTTAGATCGCTACTTCGCCGCTCTCATAGTCGGCGTGGTAATACACATCCTCGTCGTACTCAAGACCGCGAAGAGAATATGTCTGTTTCGAGTCGCGGGCCTGCCGCATAAGGCGATATGTGTGCTTTTCTCCGACACTCTTTCCGATCATAAACACGTCGAAGCGGCTCGCTGTGAGATCCGTTCCGACCATGATGATCTCAGTATTCGTGTCCCATGGGCCTGATACAGTAAGTTCCTCGATTGTATCGTCAGCCTTACGAATCCAGATCTTACAGTTTCCTGAAAATTCAGAAGCCGCGAGATTGATTGTCTGGTCTAGCCTTACCCGCTTGGAGGATACGACATCCTCAGCAAGACGGCCGCCGATCGTTGCCGAATTGCCCCCGTGCTGAAAGTAAAAGAGATCACCAAGGACACAGCGGATCGCATCGAGACCGGCGCCAAACTCGATAGATCGCTTCAGCATCTCGGTGAGCTGCATCCGCAAGATGGCCTCGCGTTTTGCCTGTTCCTCATTGTTGATCCCAGGAATGAACACCCGAGCAGTCCTGGCCGGTATCGTGAGGCTCTCGTAGTCGGTAGATCTCGCAAAGGCAGTTTGCCTCGTCCAATTTTTGTTCCGGTCAAGATACTCAACATCGATGGCATCGACGCGCTCAGATTGCGGCAGGTATTTCAATTCGTACTGGCCTTCAACTATGTTCCCGGCCGAGTACAACATGACCGGATCCCCAGGTTTTTCGATTGCGACACTGATCTTTGTTCCCTTTCGGACGAGCCTCGCCCGACCTACGTTTTCGACCTGCTGTAAGGCGTTGTCCATGTCATACTCAGCATCAAAAATCATATTCAAGCGTGCACGATAATTCCCGGCCACGAGCCCTTCAGTCCAGTCTCCCCAATCATTCATGGCATCTTCTTCAAAACGGTCGGCCGAGACGCCAGCGCCAGAAAGCGAATTGGTCAACATGTCGAATGCCGCCCATTTGGGGGTTCTCGGGTCAACCGTTTGTGTGCTTGCACCATCGAAGGTCGGAACAATGATCTGTGTGATATTGCTCCGTACTCGATACGTCGGGATCTGCCCACTCAGGCGGTCCTGGGCCTGAAGACCAATCTGGACCACTTGAATATTCGGGTAGCTCAGAAATTCGTTCAGGATCTCATCGAGGCCGATCCAATAAGTGGACGATTGATGGCGCGTGTCCTCATCGAATGCCGTTGTCCGGAACATTTTGATTTCATATTGTGCCCGCTCCGGAAGTATAATCGTCCATTGCGTCCAGAGCGCTTCGCGGCTTGCTCCAGAGAACCCCTTATATGCACCGGTCCATGTCGAATCCCCGACCTTGCGATAGGCGTAGTAGAGGATCGTGTACCAGATCTCAAGTTCAGCATCGTTGTTGATATAGAAGATCCCGCGCGGGGCCTCAATGGTCAGAGTGATCTCGTCGACAATGCCCTTGGTCATCACGTATTCGATGAGATCTGCTTCAAGTTCCGTGGATGGAGGGGTGAATCCGTTCACGTCATAGAGGAGCTGTCCGATGACAATCCGGAATTCGTCGATTTCGCAGAGCCCGTCATACTGAACGGCACTCCCGGTCTCGAGGCGGTAGCCTCGACCAATCTGCTGAGACCAGGTCCCGCTTGCCGGCGTTTCAAGAGTCGTAGCCTGGATCCCGGACGCAATCTGCTGTCCATCGACGAAGAGCCTCACCGTATAGTCCGTCTCGCCGGAAGGCTGAAACTTGCAGACGCGGACGTGATGCCACGTGTCCACGGAAAGTGATGCGGCCCCCGAGACGTTGAAGAAGGTCGTTGCTAACCATCCCCCAGAGTTCACGCGCTTGTAGCACATGAACTCGAGGTTGCCGCCGTTGTAGCTGATCGCCCAATAGAATTCGTAGGCGGCATCAATGCGCTGTTGTCCGACGATCACCCCGTCTGTGAGCACAGCCTGCCGAAATCGGAATTCAACATCCCAATCGAGAGTCAAACTATTGAAGAGTCCGAACGTCCCTGAGAGATCACAGGTCACGTAATCGCCCGCCACGGTCGCATCTAGATTTGCTGAGCCAAGGAAAGGATGCGTGGTTGAGAGCGCGGCCCCTCCCTGGCATGTGTAGACATTCCCATAGATCGAGGATTCGGCGATCGTCGTCGAGCCGTTGTCCCCATTGAGGTGCAGAAGGGTCATCGCGAATTCTTCGCATCTCGGGTCTCCCATGAGCTTGTTCAGGGCTCGGTATTGATGGAGTTTCTGAAACTTATTGAATTGTGATGTGTCGGGCGTATTGCTTCCATCCGTGGCTTTCACGTCATAACCGTAAAGCAGGGCAAGCGGTTCATCGTTCGCCCAAATGTCATTGGCGGTCGGCATGTTGTTCGTCGGTCCTTCATGAACAGCGAGCAACGTATGAATCCACTGGTACTTGCTCGAGGCGTATGGGCTTTCATCCGGCCCGACTTCGATGTATTGACCGATGACAACGGGGTAGCTCATCACCTCACCATAGACCACGGGGATTGCCGCTCCCTCGCGACCGGGATTATTCTGAGGTCCCCATCCGTAGGTCGGTGAGGGCGGACTCCCTGTACCCATTCCAGGGGGAGGCATCAAGGCGTTGATAATGAGGCCTCCAACGGTGTTTGCGGCCATCCCCAGGCCGATGCTGAGGATGCCCTTGCCGACAATCGCGCCGATCTTTGCCCCAGCCGCCATGTTCCCGGCAGTAAGGCCCCCAACAATCCCTCCGATAGTTTCAAACATTCCGGTGAAGAATGATCCGGCGGCGGCGGCAAATTCGGCTATCGTCGTGATGATTGCGGTGATCGGCTCTTGGATGACTGGGACCACATGGATCATGTCACCTGGCGCGACGAGGCGGGAGAGGTCTTTCTCAATCGCGCCGTTCCTCAGCACGATGGACGGTTCTAGATAGCCGATGGCTTTGGCCACGTCGAGGATGCGGAGCCCGGGGACGTATTCCACTGCTCGCATCTCGCGACGAGACGGGTCAAAAGGGTTCAGGCTCCGAACAGCCCTAATCTCACCCAACATACCGGTAAATCCCCTCAATTCGATCGCGGTACAGCGGGTTGTTGAGCTTGCTGCGATGAATCCCGATTCCGGCCGCCCCATGGAGAAAAACGCCGTGAGCGATCACGGCACCGATATGTGTATTCATCCCGGCGACCCCGCGAAAGAGTACAAGATCCCCAACTTCTTCTCGATCGACCTTTTGAAACATCCATTTGCTATTCTGAATCTTCTCCGCAATCGCCTCCGAAAGAGAAATGGCAAGAGACCCAACGTCAATGGCTGGGAGCTGCAGACGTTTCCGGACCTCGATCCAGACCCCATAACAATCATAGGCATCCGGGCCGCGCCCGAACTCGGCGAAGGGTTTCCCAATCAGATCGGAGACGTCTGGTTCAGACATCGAAGAACCCATCGAGTAGCCCAGGAAAACCACCATAGCGGGCTTCATTTGCATATCCGATACACGTCGACAGCTTTCGATCACAGGTTGTCGCTGCCCCCATATATCCGCATTGCGTGCCCTTGAACTGTCTCCAGCGGCAGACGTTCCTCTTGAATGTGTTCAACGGGAATCGCCGGAACAGAAAGTTCTCGGCCCCCAGAGTAAACGTCACCCAAACTACATCACATCGCGTGCCGACGATCTCGAAGGTCTCGGTCAGATATGGATCCTGGTCCAGATGATTCGAGTGCACGAGTCGATAGATCACCGTGTCCCCAACCAGGCCGTTCTCCGTCTGCTCGATATACCCCTGCATGACCCGGCTCACATTCGATACTTGGACATCGAGTCTCGGGAGATCCCCATCAGATGATTCCGAAACCTCTCCGCCTCGGAATGGGAACCGCGTCCAGGTGTATCCACTCCATTCAACATCCTCATCGTTGCTCGTAAGGCGTAGCGTCTGTGCGGATTCGGAGATCTGGATTTCGAGTAGTTCGATGACCGCGCCGCTCTGGTAGAGCGCATTTTTCTTCGCGATCAGTTCAGCGGGGATTGAGAGCATTTCAGACCTGTTTCATGCGCGTTGCGACGTTCCACCGGTCGAACTCGGTTGAATATTCCGCCTGTAATTCGGGTTCTACAAATCTCATGAGAAACACGAGTCCTTCACCGTACCCGACTTCTTGTTCCGTCTGCCCAAAGCCCGTTCCATCATCATCCGTCTGTGAAATACCCCCGAAGCCCGGTTCCCCATACATCCCGAGCGGCCATTGCCAGTAGAATGCATCGAAGTTCCCGACATCTCGGAAAAAGGCAACTAGGTCGAGATATTCGTCAGTTGGGATGAGGTGCCATGAGACATCAATCAACTTGATCTTCCGCGTGGTCTTCGCGCGACTTTGGGAATGCCCGCTTTCGAATGGCGTCTCCAAGCCGAAGACGCGGTCAACTGTACGCATTGAAGCGGGCGCCCTGATAGTGGATGGGAAGATCTCAGGCATACTCATCTCCTCCCGATGGATTGGCGGAAGCCCCGGTTATTGTGGTAGAGATCGAGCCACACATCGGCCACATACCCGCGTCCGTCGAACCGAATGTCTCCGGCTTCGGCCTGGAGAGGAACCCCGCTCTTGTTCACCATGTTGATCTGGATCTTTGGTTGTTCCCCGGAAGCGCGTTGAGGTTCCTGGGGAATCGGCCCTCCTGAATGCATGATGAACGGTCTGGGCGATCCGCCGACAAACCCGCCCTCGTGCATGCGATTTATCCCCTCCCAGAAGGAGCGCGGGATTTTTCGGGCCGCCTCCTTACGGATGACCACCTCGTCCATCTCAACGATGATCACCCGCTCACGGGGACCGAGCTTGCCTCCGGCATGGAATCGTTCAATACCTTCGGTCGAGATCGTCCCGCCTTCATGCCCGATGCCGAAGGCTCCGAGGATGCCGCCGGCAATCGGTTCGACTATTGCCTTGCGAATCATTATCCTGGTGATGTCGGCTATGATTTGATTTGCCATCTCGGCAAAGGCCTCTGACACGGATTTCGTACCGAGGATCATGTCTGAGAAGGCATCGCCCATCGAGCCGGTGATTGACTCCGCCGCCCCACGAGAGATATCTGCCCATCTCGAGGCCTGCGTCCCGAGATCGTCGGTGAACTGCTCCAGCCCCATGCGGGCGCCGCGTCCGCGTCCGATCCCGAGTTCTTCGGCATATTGAAGTTCCATCTCGCGTCGAGACCGGTCGAGTTCCTTGTCCCTCGCCCCGCCTTTCCGGACCTCCTCCATCCGCATATCGATCCATTCGCGAGTCCCGCGACGGGGTTCAAGACCCCGATCAAGCGCCTTCTTCTGGGCTTCGACGGCGGCCGTCACGAGGTCTTCGGCAACCCCGAGCTTTCGAAGCCTGTCGGCCTCCTCCTCGATCTGCCGCAGGCGGAGAGTCTTATACTGCTCCCAGAGGCCGCTCAACTGAGTGGCCTTCGTTGATTGCTGCCGGAAAATCTCCTCGTAGAGGCTCACGGACTTGTCCCGGATCTCTCGTTGCGGCTCCGCCTCAACCTCCATCCTTCGGGCCGCGGTCACGGCATAAACAACCCCCTCGGGGACCTCCTGCTTTCGGAGGGCCGCTGCCTCTGCCTCGATCTTCTCCAAGCGCCATTTAGCATAGGCATCCCAGAGATTCCGGAGATCGGCGACGGTGGAAGACTGGTTTTTGGCCAGTTCATCATAGAGGCTCACGGACTTGTCGAGGATGCTCGTTCGCTCCGCCCGGCCGATTTCATCGAACTGGAGCTCTGCATTTCGCTTAAGTTCCTCGATGGGCTTCCCGGCGGCCTTGTATGTCTTCTCGGCTTCGGCAAGCCATTGCCGAAGCTTCTCGCGCTTGCCCTCGAATTCGCCTTGGGTGAGAGCCGCGATCTGCTCGGTTACCTCTCGGTGGAGGTCCTCGTATTTCTTGAGGGCCTTTTCTTGCTCTTTAGTCATGACCAAAGGAAGAGGGGGTAATTGCTTCGCCTCTGTCTCAGAGCGCCAATTGAATCGTGGCATCTCAGGGCGTTCCGGTCCAACACCTCTCTCTGCCTGTATGGGGCCGAGCCCTATCCTTTCCGCCCATGATGGCGGGAGCCCAAGATTTCCCCACGCCTGTTCCTGTCTCAGTCCTTCAATAGTCCGACGGTAATTCCCCTTTAGTTTTTCGAGTGCTGCGGGAATTGCCTCTCCCAAAATCAACGCGATCCCCTTCTCAAACGTAACAAGAAGCATTGTCAGATCTTCGATGATCCCAGTAATGGCAGGGCTTAGCCCCTGTGCAAACTGGATCTTCAGCCCCAAGACCGCCGCATCCAATCGCTTCATCGCTTCTTCGGCCTTCTCCGCGTTCTCAGCCATCTCCGCGCCGATGACGTTCCCGCTCTTTTCAGCTTCGTCGAAGAAGCGGTTCAGACCCCTGGTCCCCTCGTTCAACATCTGGACGAGCGGCCCGGAGCCCTTGCCGAAAATCTGGAATGCCAGGCGAACCCGGTCGCCCTGATTGCCGACTCGCTCCATTGCCCGGACGATGTCCATGAACTGTTGGTCTGGTTTTTCGACGGCGAGCTTCGCGATATCGAGCCCCAGGGCCTTGAATGCATCCTTGGCCTTCCCCATGCCCTGGGCTGCTTCCGAGATGCTGCGGGCCATCTTCTGGAGGGACGAATGAAGCGTCTCAACCCCGGCGTCCGTCATCTTCGCGGCATAGTCGAGTTTCGAAAGGGCCTCGACGGATATGCCGATGCGCCCGGCAAAATCTGCGGTACCATCAACGAGCGCCGTGATTTCCTTATGCAGATCCCAGATCCCTGAGACGGCGGACTTGACCGCGTACCCGACGGCTAGCACCGTTCCGAATTTCATCCATCCGGACGTAAGACGCTCGAAGGTCTTCCCGGTCTGGCCGCCCATGAAGGCCGCCGCGCCGCCGAGTTCCTTAAGGCCTGCGCTGGTTCGGCCGAGGCTTTGGCCAGCCATCTTCTCCAGATCGGCAAGGCCAAGCTTCATGCCGCTGATGCCGCGCAGAAAGACGGCGGTCGCGTTATCCTTGGTTTCGAGTTCGATTACGACCTTATTTGACATCGCGTCTCTTCCGATTTTCAGTTTGGATCATTCCGGCCAAGTCGATAAGCTTTTCCGTCAAAAGACCTCGCAACCGTCCGACGACGCCTAGGGCTTCAAGTCCTGCGGCGATGCCCTGCACGTTGACCCCTCCCATCCCGTCCCAGAGCCCACCGGAAAGCCTCTGAAATGCCCATGCCACAAGGCGGTTGATCCCGATATCCAAGGGCCTCTCCTGGGTGCATCCAGCGCATTCAACAGGCCTTGCCTTGTTCGCGTCCCTGCATGCCTCGCACACCTCCGGCCGGTATCGGCTTACCCAGGCTGCGAGGTCGCGGAGTTTTTTACTTCCGCCTCCTCTGCGGCCTCAAGCTGTCTCCCGATCTCAAAGAGGGCGGCCGGGTATTTTCCGAAGAATCGGAGCTTTCTTTCGTCAGTACAAGGGACCTCTTTTCCGTTTGGGGAGACGAGGCTCTTCCACGACTTGATGAGGCTCATCAATTGAAAATTGTAAACGGCGATCCCGGCAACAGGATCCCGCGTCCCATTATTCCCAGGGGCTCCAGGATCGATAAGACCGGCGTCTCTGGCCGATTTGTAGGCCTTGAGCACGGCCCGGAAGTCCTCTCGCGCGACCGTAAAAGAAACCTCTTCGCCTTCGATCATGACCTTGATATTCCGATCGCCGAAGCCTTCGTCCTCAAAAATCATGGCCGACCTCCAGTTTTTGCGCTCTGCGATCCTCGAGGATCATAACGAGCTTCGCCAGGTGCTCATTGGTCTTTCCTATCCCCTTCTGCATTTCGAGAAAGATCTCTTGAGGCAGCATGCGGGCCTCGATTTGCTCCACATGCCGTTCGATCGTATTGACCTTCTCTGTCGTCCCCGCGCGGTCCAGGGGGCAGATGACAATTTGCTCCACCTTTCCCCCTGGCTCATTGCCTTGCCCGTTCTTGCCATTGCGCCTTGTCTTGTATAACCGAAGGCTCACTTGCCCGCCCTCCAGAAGGTATCGAATTGCGATGACCGCAAGAATGCCCCATGCGCCGAGATCCTTGATGGGAATTCCGAATAAGCTCTCTGCCGCCGCTGTGGTCCCATCTCCCATCTCGCGCCTTTCAGTTTGGAAATCCGCTCAAGAATTCGAAGGGTATGCCGTCAGAAATCTCGAGAATCGTCCATTGTGCATAGGCCAGCCGGTTGAAATAGTCGGAGGTATCCTTCCATTCCGGAGAGTCGAGTTTTCGAAGATCCATGTTCGCAACCTCAGAGTAGATTGCCCACGGCTCGCAGAAGACGGGGATCCCGGAGAGCAGTGCCTCCTGGCCGGATGTCGAGCAGATCGTGACCATGGCCCAAGAGTCCTTGAGGTCATTCGACAGTGGGTTAACCGGGTTCCGGTATTCGTCGACGCCGATCGGACGCACGAGGGGGCCGTCCTTGATCGAAAGCGCCTGTTTCGGGTGCGGCCGGAAGGCGAGCTTGCGCGAGGTGGAGGAGCGCACGGCCTCCACGGTCTTCCCGGTCCATGCGACCATGTCACGGAATCCCACGTTGTGGGAGGCATCGCCTACCGTTTGCCCGGCGATCAGCACCATGTCTCCAGTCTGTTGCGGGCAGGTCGCGCGATCGATAGCCAGAGCGTCAAAACGATCGGATAGGCACGATAGGGGAGGGGGGAGCCAGTTCAGTTTCCCGATGCCGAATTGATAATAGGCATCTTGATCATGCAAGCGCTCAAACCGGCCGTCCGGGTGAAAACGGGCCTTGGCGCGCCTCAGATGCCCAAGTTCGCAGACGAAGACGCGACGCCCGGCAGAGACCCACTTCGAAACATACTCCGGGATCGGAGGACGAAAGCCCCAGACCGCGGCAACATCCCAATCGTCAAGCCCTGGATCTTCAAGACTTCGGAGGGACGTTGGGTAGCCCCTGCGATCAAGACCCTTCCGGATAGCCTCTCGGACCTCGCGCCCGGACCAGTTGGCTTGCATGCTGAAGACGGCAGCCTTCATGAGGCCACCTCATGCGTAAGCCGAATGCGTATTGACCAGCGTCACCTTGAGACATGCCGCGTCCGCTCCGTTCTCATAATACCCGGAGAATTCCAGTTCGACATAGACGCCGCCCTGGGTCTGGACGACCGGGCTCGTGAGCTTGTACTTGAGCTCTGGGACCAGGATGCTGAGGCTGTAGCTACCGCTCGTCATGATGACTTCGAGGCTCGACTCGGTGTTGTTCAGAGCCTTGTTGTAGAGGGTGAGGTTTTCAAACATCGCGGTGACCTTTCCGGTCACTGTACAGGTCCCCTCCGGGAGAGCGCCACGGATGCCGCCGCCACCGATCACGAAGGAATCGGGATCAAGGCTGTTCTTGATCGAGAGGTTGATAATCTTCGCGTTGGACAAAGCGCCTCCGCCCTCTTCGAGCGTCACCTGCGGCATCGAAAGGCGGGTGAAGGTTAGACTCGTCGGTGTTGCGTCATAGGCCGTACCGGAGGCCGCAACGTTCGCACCAATGAGATCCATAGCCGCGACGATCTCACCGTCTCCGCTGAAATCGAGGGCCATTGAGTCCACCTTGACCCCGTTGTACTTGAGGAATTGGGTGATGTCCGTGTGACCGACATCAACGACGAGGCTCGGGATTGACGACGCCGGCTTGAAGATATGAACGTAAGGGGCGACGCTTTGATTGGTCGCCGGGCTGCCGAGCAATGCGCGCAGCCAATAACCAATGGCGATCAGATCAACCGGAACCGAGATCGACCCGCGCACGTCTCGGTTTCCGAAGATGGGCTCGGTCGCGTCGCGAACCCCTCGGATAGTCTGGGGGATCGTCATATTCTGATCGGCCTTGAGGCCGAATGGAGGATTGAACGGCATCAAAATCCCGGCAGGGGCTACCGGATCGCTCCCGTAGGTGGTTTCAAAATCGATCACGATCTGTGCGGCGCTTCCTCTTGCCTGAGCCATTTTTCGGCCCTCCTGTTACAAACTCGGGTCAAATCCTGGGGTTATTGGATAGGTGATGAGCATCGATACTTCAGCCGAGAACACGGGGAAGAAAACGGTCTCGTCCATCTCCATTGTGTCCTCGCTGAAGAAAAGCTCAGTCGATACCGAGCGCATCGCGGTGCGCGCTAAGTCGAGAAGATCCTCGAGCACCTTCGGGCCTTCGGCCTCAACCGAAAGCACGCCGTTCCCATCGGTCGTTTCGGTCTGGGTTTCATCCTCGATCGCCAGGCCGAGGGAAAAGGCGTAGGCGCGATCCGTCTTCGCTTCGCCCTGGCCAATATCCTTGTTCAGTGGACGAAGGACGAAGGCCGGATACTGGATCTGCGTCGGATTCCCTTTTCGGCCCCCAGAGGTGTAATAGATCGCATAGGCAGAGCCGAATTCGGACGCGCAATAGGCGAGGATCGCGGCATCATCGCGGATCGCGTTCCGCAGGGCCTTGCCGATTGCGTCCATGGTCAACGGGGCCATGCGATCCTCTCAAAGAAAGTGAACGTCATTTTGTGCGCCCGCGAACTTCAAAGAGAATACCCGCCGGTATCCGATGACGAGCTTATCCTTCTCCCGGTTGTAAACGGGCTCGATCAAAGGCCGCGCCGGGACGACGAAAGCGGTTGTCTCCTTGCGAAGAGGCAGCCCGATCGCGAAGAAGAATTTCCTTGAACGCTTGGTTACCGGGATCGAGAACCCCGAAGCGAGACGCTCAGCGATCCGCTGTAAATTCCGCGTGAGGAACCCGATCCGCATGACCTCGCGTTCCGGATAACTTCGATACTGATAACGAACCGTGGAGACGAGCCGTTGCATTGGCAACTCATCTCCGCTCCCGAGAGTGATAGAGCCTGCGGCAAGTCTTCGGCGTCCTCCGCGAACGGTTTTGATCTTCGAGTAACCGAGGGCCTTTGCCCATGCCGATTGCTGTTTCCCCCAATGCGCTTTTCGGAGGCGAAGCGTGTACGGGTTCTGAGGCTTCCAGCCAAGACTTGTAATGCCGGTCTGTCCAGCATTTTTGATCTGCTGGCGGAGATAAAAGCCGGTTGCCTGGATCGCGGATCGATTGGCCCTCCGAATGTGGGCGGCAACCTTCTCGGAATTCCGGATTGCCGATGGGATTCCGATCTTCAATGCGAGTCCGCCGAGATTCATCACCAGACCCTTCGTTCGTCCTTGGTCAGTTCAACGGTCACGATTCCCCCGTTGATCCCGAGGATGCGGCGCACGATCCATACCGTGCTGTCGGAGCGCGTCACAGTGTCGTTTTCCCATGGCAACGTATCCGCCCTCACGATATGCTCTTCGAGGTCCGCCGTCCGGAAATGAGCAACGGCCTTCGCCCTCTCATATTCATCGGTCTCGGATACATCGTCGACCGTGAACAGGGTCCTGATCGAAAAGGCGCTCTCGTCGATCGGTTCATAACTGACGGCCTCCGAAGTGGGTCCGCTGTCGAATTCTGTGAGCAACCCCTCGAAGACCGACTCACTCACCGTGACCACCGTGCCCGGAGCCCGATCGTTGATCCCGAGCAGGGCGATGATGGCGTTGACGATCTGAGTAACCGTCGGAACATCCCCGGATATGTCCCTGGCCCAGAACGAAAACCGACGCCAGCCCCCATAAGTGCTGTGCTTGACCCGGATAACGACCTGCTCTTCGGCTGCGCTTTGATATGGGATGGTAGGCGTCGCGGAATTCGAGACGTGGTATGCCCCATGCCCGATCTCATGGACATAGAGACCCGTTGGGGAAACCCATTCGCCATCGCGGAAGAGATGAATCGTGAAATCCGCGTTGACAGCCCCGGTGAGCCAATCGGCCGACGACGAGTTCCAAACATCGAAGTCGAGCCAATTGTCCTCGCCGATCGGGATGTAGAGGGCCTTTTCCACATCGGGACCCCCTTACCGATATGCAAATCCGTACCAGTACGGCGTAGCGATCCCGTAAGGACGCTCAGATGGCGGGTCCGCGATGACGATGCCGGCCAAGGCGATGCAGAAAACGAGCGAGGCAAGGAACTTCGTGCTTCGTGTGATCTTCATCTCGATCACCTCCGAACCGATTGAGGTGTGATCTATGATCAGCTTCCGGACCAGTCCCGGTTAGCCGCCGTCGCCCGGGGCTGTCGTCGCCGAGAGGCACTGGACAACGAACGGATAATCCGTAGCCCCGATCTCGCAGTCCCATGCAATGCGCGCCTGGAAAGCGATCCGGCTGTTGAGGTACGCCTGGGTGTCCTGACCGAGGGTCATGTATTCGAAGCGGAGCTTCCACTTCCTGACGAACTGCCGGCGGAAGGCCCCCATGTACCAGGTCGCCGTGCTCATGTCGTCCATCTTCGGGCTGGAGATGCAACGTTCGAGCGGGATGTAGTATTTCCCGCGCGGACCCCAGACGTTCATTTCGTTCTCGACGCCCGGCACAAGCTCGCTGTTCACGATCTTCATGAGGGTTGCTTCGAGAGCGTCCGGTACGAGAATGATCACCTCAGACCATGGGATGTTGATCCGCTTGCCTCTTGCGTTCCTCATGGCCCGAAGCACGGTTCGCGCATTCGTCAAGTCGGTCTCATCGACGAGCGCGTTGCTGTTGACGCGGGTTCCGCTCGGGGCTCTCGTTCCCGGGGTGTTTGCCGACGCCGAGAAAAGGGCCGTCCCGGTTCCGTTCGGGCGGTAGACGTATGGCTCTGCAGGCGATAACTTGGATCCGTAATAGTCGGTGACGCGGTAGAGGGTCTGTTCCTCGATCCATTCCGCTGCGATCTCGCCCAGAGCGTTGATCCTGGTCACGATGTCGGCAATCTCGTTTTCGAGGATCGCATTGGCATGGATCGTCACCTTGCGCCCGTTCTGCCGGTGTCTGATTTCGACCTTCTCTTCGGTCGCGGAGATCTCCGGAAACTCCTGATCGTCCTTGACTTCATCGACGTTCTTGTCCAGCGCATGAACGGCGGCGATCGTCGTTACGCGCTTCGTATCGTCGAGTTCCGTGACGAGCTGCCCGCCGATGGACGGGGCTGCCATGTACGCATCGTTGATCGCGGCAATGGCCAGCGTCCCGGTGAGGATCGGAAAGGCACTGGCCCCGATCGATCGCACGGTATCCGAGGCGTCCCGGATCTGGATGGGCACTTGCACGTCGGCGAGTGCCTGATAGAGTCCCCGGATGTCGCGGATATCCGAGAATCGGAGTTTCCCGGAGGCGGCCCCAAACTCCATCTTCCGGACGAACTCTGCCGGCTCGTTCTTCGCCAGCAGCCGAAGCTCGCTCAGGGAAATCCCCCTCGCTGTCGCCAGGTTGCTGATCAGCGGCTTTCTCTGCTTGTCCATTTTCCCGTACCTCTTTTCCGAAAAAGGTTTTGAACCTCGCGTCAGAATCGACTATCAGTTAAGATTCGATGTCGAGTGCCGCGGTCTGATCGGCCGCGCTCGTGATCGAGGTCTCTCCGACCCAATCGCCGTTTCCTTCGGAGGTCACGCGGAGACTGTCCCCGATTGCGTCCACCCACGCGCCCTTGGCGTCGGTCTGCTTCGCGTTTTCGATATAGATCGCGCCCGCTGCTCCAGGGTCAAACCCCAGATCAGCGGCTGCCTCTGCGAAGCATTTGAACCATGTTCCTTTCGGGCAGGACTGGGGGAGCGGCTGGATCTGCGCGTCAGAATCGCCGACGTTCGTGATGCAGAGGCCACTCTGTTCCTTGTAGAGCGTGGTCAGCGCGGCAGTCAGGTTGACCCACTTCTCAACGCCAAGCCCGCACCCGCTGATCAGGAGCCCCCAGGCCGAACAAGCGATGTTGAAGGAGACTACCGCATAGCTCCGGTTGCGGATTGTGGTCCCGGCGCCCCTCTCCGGATAGTGGCCGTCGTCGACACATCGAGCCACGGGGTAGCCGGTCGCGGAATAGGTCAACTTCTGGCTGTCCGATGTCGTGAGCAGGAAGGTGTCCCCGAGTGCCAGGGCCCGGGCTGCGTCGATTGTAAACTCGAACTGATCGTCAGGATGGAGGCTGTAGAACTCGATGTACCCGGCGACATCGTCAGACTTCTGTTCCTGCCTTGCGACAGCCAGCGCATAGATGAAATCGTTGACCGCCGAGACGGGAACCCAATAGCCGGCCGTCTTGTTGAAGGCGCAGATTTCGCCGATCTTGATCGCTTGGGTTGATCCGGCCTGAACGAGCCCACGAAACACGTGAGGCTTCCCGTCATGGCTCAGGGATCTCACAAAGGGGTCCTTGTTTACCGCTGTCATCTTCGTATCCTCCGAAAAGCCGATGGTCTGTTATGGTTTCCTTCTGCCGGCCTGATCAGACGAGAAACGGGCTCGGGTTGGCGAGTGCCGCGAAGAACTCATCGTCGTTCAGCCCCTTGAAGGAGCGGACGGCTTCGCGCGTCCCGTCCTTGTTCGGATCGCCCTGCCGGTCGCCGCCCTGGATCGTATTCGAGGCATCCCGCTTGCCCGTGGCCAGGTCGAGAAGCGATCTCTGGATTTCCGCCTCGGTCTTCCCGTCGCGATGCATCCGGGCCACAACGGCCTCGGCCTCGACGCCGATCGCAGCCGCGCGGTCCATGAGCAGGGCGAATGCCGGTGCATCGACCCGGAACCTCGGTTTCGCCTCATCGGCGATTGCCGAGCGGACCGCGGTCACCACCTCTTCGACCGTCGGCACCTTGAGCTTTTCGACCATGGATCGGATCGGGGTGAGTTCGTCTGCCAGCAGTTTCTTTACGTCCTTCTCTTCCATCTCAATGCCCTCCTGATTTGCGTGGGATGGACTTGTCTCGATTTCGATTCCTTCGAGAGACCGGCTCATGGATCGACCGGCCCCAACGGTGGGGTCCTCCGGGATCGGTGTGAATGACGCTTCGATAGGCATCCACTTCAAGGCGACCATCGCTGGCCCCTTGATCTTCTTGCCAGGCATGTTCGGGTGCTCGTATTCCTCGCCCGGCAGGACCTCGCGAAACTTCAGAATTTTGTATCTTGCGGAGATGCCGCGAAGACTTCCGGACCTCACCTTCATCATGCACATATTGCCAATGTCGTCTTCGTCGAAGCCCGCTACCGCCACACCTCGACCGTTTTCGAGTTTCGGCTCCATCATCGGACCCACAATCTTCATGGGGTCGTGATGGTAAAGTATGGTCCCGGCGCGTTTCAGAAAGGAGAGGTCGACGTTATCCTCGCCGTGCAGCAAGATTTCTCTCCCGAACCATCGTTCAACCGGGAATTCCGAGGAGAAAGAAATCGGGATTCTTCGGTTCGTCTCGTCGAGCTTCGCCCGGTCCAAGTCGAACGATCGAAAGAATTCATCCGCCATCTGTCAATCCTCACTGAAGAGTCGGTAGCTCTTCCTGTTTTTGCTCGCCAGATTCTTCTGCTTTCCCGGTTCGGTCCGGAGATGGGAACTTCACACCGTACTTCTCCTCGAGCTCCTTGATCCTTTTGAGTTCCCATGCCCTACGCTCAAGGGTTTCCTCGATGTCGAGCCCACGCGCCGCAAGCACGTTTGTGAGCGTGTCGAGGCTATTTTCAAGATCGATCTGTGTTCCCTGCGCTTCCTTCACAGGGTCAACCCATTGCCAGCCCGGAGGCGTCCATGTCGATTCGGAATACTCATCCTGCCATTGGCCAAACCCGCGCGCCTCGATCAGTCCGGCCGCAACAAAGCCGTTGAGCACGTTCTGGTAGGTCGGGATGCAGTAGTGGGTGATGATGTAGGCCTGGACGATGCGGCAGAACAAATACCACTGGAGGAGCACGGTTCGAGCGTTGCTATAGTTCATGTTCTTCCAGTTCTGGGAAAGGATCTCGGGCGGAATGTTCATCGCGTTAGCCGTGCCGGAGAGCAGGAGATCGAGCGTGTTTTGAAACTGAGATCCCGGGCGAGATGGGGCATGGATTTTCACGTCCTCGCCGGGCTTGAGGTAGTGCCACTTGTTCGGCGCGAATTCGTGGATTCTGGCGGATCCCGAGTCAACGTCTTGGTTATCGGTCGTCGTGTCATCCTGGAATTGGCTCGGGGTATCAGTCTTCACAAACCCGGTGAGACAGGCATCCTCGAGGGCGGCCATAATCTCGGCCTCTCGGTATCGGTCAAGGTCCTGGAGATCTTTGAGCCCGGCGGCAAACTCGCTGAAGCCTCGAGTCTGTTCTGGCCGAAGGGGGCGGTAAAGATGAAGCACCTTCCGCGTGCCATTCGGATTCCATGCGGGGATCTCTTCGTAGTCCTCGCTTCGGAATCCAGCGAGGGCAGAGAGCGTGTCCCCGGGATGTGATCGAAGCACGTAATAGCTCTGCTGGACGCCCTCACTGTCAAAGCGGATTCCATTGAGCACTTGGCGATCGCCGATGAGCGAAGGAGGCGTCCCAAGCCGATCGATTTCGAGAAGCTCATGGCAGTATGAAATGAGGCGACCGGGGCGGCCGCTGGAGCGTCCGACAACAAGGGCTTCCCCATCGCGGAAGAGTGCGCCCGCCACCTGGGCTTGAAGTTCGAAAAAAGAGGAGATCAGGCGCTTATCAGCCTGGCGGGTCCACTTGCGCCATAGACGCTCCACCTGACGGTTGAACGCTTCGGCCTGGTCCTGGGAGAACGGTGGATCTCCTGGGCGCTCTGCGGCTTTTACTGCGGCCTGAAACCGGATCCCGGTCCCGATCACGTTGTCCACGATTCTTTTCAGCGGACCGGCCACAAACCCACTGTTGTACTCGAGCTGCCGCACGTTCTGCCGGACGGCCTTTGCCCCGGAAGCGATGATCGAATCTGCAGAAAGGGTGGTCGTCGAGAAATCATATCGAAGGCGATCCCCGGATACGGCCTCGAAGGATCGGCGGCTTTCTGAGAATCGGGCCTGCTGGCTCCGCAGCCAATCGAGTCGACGCCTGGCGATCATGCGCCGCATGCCCCATGAGGGGGAAATCTTGCCGATCCCCCGATCCAGCCAGTTCACCGGTAGTCCTTTCGAAAGCGGCCGAAGGAGACGCGAGAGGTTGCCTCAGTCGCCTCAATCTCTTTCATGGCCTTTGCCCATTCGAGCGCGCCCTTTAGATCGTCGAATGTCGCAACTTGCCGGGTATGCGCTGCGGCCCCGGCCCCGATGGTGATTGACCGAAGCCGGAAATCTCCGGTCGCAACATGGGTCGCGATTGCATCCTTGATCGCCGTGATCAGCGCATCCCATGTCGTAAAGGTCGCCAACTATCGGACCTCCCATCGATGTGTACAGGTCTTGCAACGGTATTGCCCGTATCCGGTCCGCCGCTGTTGGCAGGAGATGAATGGGCTGCCGCAAGATGGGCAGAAGACTTTTCGATTCTGGGTTTGCGTCTGCTCTGTCTGCTTCGCCCTGCGCGGTCTCATTTCTCACCTCTCTCAAGAAACAGAAATAGATATGCCTCAAGATGAGGCCAGTATAAGGGCGTCTCTCATCGGGCGAGATTGTCAGTTACGCTGTAAAACGATGGGGATCGCTGCGGAAGGTTGCGGAACGAGGAAAACTACTTGACAGGCTTTTTGGAAGGCTTAGATTTCTTCAGTTTTTCCTTTCTTGATCTGGTCATGCTTCCACTTCGTGATGAGCGCCTTGTCAGATTCCCAAACGCCATTGATCTGTCTCGCAGGGAATTTCTGCTTCCTTATCCATGTTTCGATCGTCCCCCAGGAACGGCGGGTGAACTCACGGATTTCTCGTACCCCGCGAAGCGCCGTATTTCCGATGCTTTCGTTCATCTTCTTCCCCCAAGCCAGTTTGATTGTTGAGGCATCCATGATTTCTTCTCGGGCTTGCGGCTCTGTGTTTCTTGTGACTTGGGCCCTGGATCGGCCTGCCGCGATGTCGCGCCTCTGCCTCGCAAGCCCCCAGCCCATTGCGGATCAGCGCATGCATGGGCGAGGAGCGAGGCGTCAAGCAGATGATTATCTCGTCGCACCTGCACCCATTCCCATGTCCCATGCCGCGTTCTCCGCTTCTCTTCGGCGAGGATCTGCCTGGCAAAATCCTCCCCGGTCTCCGAATGGAGCGTGATCTTCTGCGGACCCTGCGCCCCTTGATCGAGCCGCCAGAAGAATGTGTCCTTCATTTGGTCGCTATCGATCAGCCAAAGGATGAGGCCCCCGGGGATGGGCTGATTCCCCTTGCCCGGCATCTTGTCGATTATGGTGTGACGGATGCGAGCCCCGGTTGTGTTCCGGCTGATGCCGCGAGCTCCCCAGATCCGACGGCGTCCATGTTGCCGGAGCCAAGCATAGGCTTCCTCTGTCCTAGACCATGGTCCATCGGCCGATTCTCCGCCCCCGGTATCGAGTGCGGCGCGCCAAATGCCCATAGTGTGCTCTGACCCGTCAATGCGGCATTCGGCGGCGAAGATCATCTCCTGCACGTCCTCCCAATCCGGGAGGTAGCCGTAACTCACGAGATGGGAATCGAGTCCACGGCTCCACGCCCAGACAGTGAACCAGAAACCATATTTCTGCATGTCCACGCCGGCCGTCAGCGCTATGGTGCCCTCGGGCGCTATCAGGGGAGCGATCGATACGCGGTGAGCGAGGATTGCTTCCTCCTTCATTGTCTCAGCCCGATCAACCCACGGTTCCGCGAGCCAGCCGTTTTTGAAGTTCTGAAGTTTCTCTCGGCTCCCGGTTTCGGCATCCGTAGCCTCAAGGAAGACCTCGGCCACGTCTCCCCATGTGAGCCATGGGCTGTAAAGAGAGGAGAGGTGAAAGCCCACGGATTTCAGGTCCACCGATTCTTGAAAGTCCCACCGACCGGAGGCGAGCATCGCCTGCTTGTAATCATCGCCTATCGTCTTCCCGCAGTTCTCACATTGATATTCAGCTGTCTCTCGGCAAACACGGATCCTTTCTTTGAGCGGAGCATCCTTGCTCTCTGGTTTGTCCCATTTCACTTGCAGGAATTCCAGCTTTTGGGGAAGCCCACAGAACGGGCATTGGACGCGGAAATGAAGGATCGCATCGCATGCCTGCAACTGTCGCCAGATGCCGCGTTCCTCAAGCGTCGGACTCGATACATCTACGATTTTCCGGATGTCCCAGAAGCTCTTGGCCCGCTCCTCGGACAGAGATAGCGGATCCGCATCGTCCCCAACCCGAAGTGGGTACTTGTCGATCTCATCGCGGAAGACGTTGCGACACGCCTTCTGCGAGAGCCCGGCCGCCGAGTTCGCCCCGGCCAGCCAGAGGGGCATCCCCGGAAATTGCATCTCAAGGAGTTGAAGCCCTTCGCGCGTCTCCGGCATCTTGCCGGCGATCGACGGGCAGGAATGGAGAGAGGCCCGAAAGCGGGTGCGGCTTACGCTCTTCGCGTCGTCCTCGCGCGGGTAGATCCAGAGCGTTGGGTATGGTTCCTGATCGATCGTGTAGCCGAGCATGTTGAGCAGGGATTCCGTCTTGCCGAGTTGGGTCCCGAAGCAGAGTACGATATGCCGGATGTGCGGGAGACAGAATGCGTCCATCACCTCACGGAGATATGGGGTTAGGCTTGTGCGCCAGGGCCCGGGCTGTCGCGAGTATCCGGAGGCAAGGATTCTGTTCGCGTCCGCCCATTCGGAGACGGTCATGTCCGGAGGCGGGCGGAAGGCGTCGCGTTCGGCCGCGGTCCATGTGATCGGCTCCGAAGGCGTCCATGCAAGCGCCTGTGCCGGATCATCGAGCCAGGATGTGGGAAGGGAGCAGATCATTTGGCCGCTGCGTTCTTCGGTCTCGGCAGACTGATTACTTTCGGGCAACCTATCGCAAGATCCTTGTTTGTTTCTCTGAAAATGAGCTTCCGCTTTGCATACGCGATTGTTTCGTTATCAAATACCTTCTGTCGAACGGTGTCCAATCTGCTTCTGTCAACGAAGGAATGTTGTTCGATGCCACGATTCAATTGGCGCTCTGATTTTCCCATTCTCTTTCTGACTGCCTCTTGTGCTTGAGCCGGAGATAGAATTTCGAGCCCAATCCCTGGAACCCACTGCATGTGAATTCCTTGACGCATCATCCTTTTTCGCCATGAATTCACAACCGCGTTGAGCCTTCCTTCTACTCGATCCAAACCCAGAACTGATTTTAGCTCATCGTTTGTGATCACCCGGCCTTCCTCGGGTGATGGGAATGTTTCTTCAAGCTTTCGCACATCTGGTTCATAGGGAAGCCCTCTTTTATAGATTGCCGCATAGTTCTTTGTCTCCATCTTTTCCCCCTTTCGTTATGGACCATTGGTCCCCTTGCCTTGCCAGGCCTTGCCAGGCCCCGCCGCGCCTCGCCCCGCCTCGCCGCGCCCAGCCGCGCCAAGCCTCACCGCGCCTCGCCGAACCCAACCATGGCATGCCAGACCTAACCCGACCTTGCCAAGCCTAGCCGCATCCGAGCCGATCAAATAACCTGAGCCTCAAACATTCCGAACGGCCCCGGAGTCTTCCCGCCTGGCCGCCAGTCTCCGAGGCCGATGTATCGCCCGCCGATCTCGAAAATCTGTTCGATGATCTTCGTGCTGATCTGCTCATCTAGAATCGACAGCGTTCCTTCCGTACTCCAGTTATCGAAGCGCGGACGAACGCGGATATGCTTTGATGCGCCGATCTTGGCCCGCTTGGTGAAAAGGGTGATACCGAGGGCTGCGGCCGCCTCTTGGTTGTCCTTGAACGTATCGAGATCCTGCATATCGTTGATATCGCCCATAGAGATAGTCCCGCCATCGACAAGAAGAGGCCAATGGAAGTCCTGGCAGAGAAGCCCGCTTTGGCTCTGAGATTTGAAGGTGCCCTTGCCCCGTCCGGTCGGGATCTGTGCTGCCGCCCTCATGATGCATGCCATGATGTACTCATTTGGAATCGTGATCACCTTGCCGTCATGATTGAGACACCCGATCCAGCGCCATGGCGGGGTTCTATCGTCTCCGGCTTTCGACATCTTCTTGTTCTTCGGATCGTTCTTCCATTCCTCCATTCTGTCAGCCCATTCGATGCTGTCCGCATGCATCAACAGAGGTGTTGCACCAGTGATCTTGACCTTTGCCGTTTTCATCTTCATCCTCCTTTGAATTATGGACCATTGGTCCCCTTGCCTAGCCCCGCCTCGCCATGCCTCGCCGCGCCCTGCCACGCCGTGCCCGGCCTTGCCATGCCTCGCCGCGCCTTGCCACGCCGTGCCCCGCCACGCCAGGCCACGCCAGGCCATGCCAGGCCATGCCCCGCCCAGCCGCGCCACACTTTCACCCTTCTATCCCATCAGCCGGCCTTGAGTAAGTAAGCACCATTTCCTTGACCCGGGCGTCTATGATCGCCATGACATCCGCGAGTTTCTGCTCGCTCGCCGCCGCTACCTGGTGACCGATGGTGCGCGAGAGCATGAATAGGGACTTGGCCAGTTCATGAGCCCGGTCCGACCAGAGCTTTTCTGCTGTAGATCGGTCGATGAGCGTACCCTTGAGTTGCGCCACGAGCATTTCCTCTCGCCGTGCGCGGGCGAGCTTGTAACGGAGGTCGGCCCGCTCCTTGGCTGTGCCGCCGCCGCCCTTGCGCCCCTTGGCTGTGAGAAAACGATCGAGCTCGGTCTCATCGAATTTCCCGTCCGGCCCCTGCTTGAGATTCCCCCTCGACACATGCCAATTGAGAGTTCGCTTTGAGAAGCCGCAGTAGGTAGCGGCCTGGTCATAGGTGTGCTTCCCTGTGTCGCTTTGCGATCCTCCGGAAAGTTCTGCCTCGATTTCTCGTTCAAGAGATGCGAGCGCCCGGATCTCGGATGGCTTGAGGGTTTGTTTTGCCTCGATCTTGGCGAGAAGATCTCGGTAGATGTGGGCTTTGGCCGCTTGCCCGGCGTCGAGGAGGAGACGGAGCTTGGAGGCGCGGTCGTCCTGATGAGGTTTCGATTTTGTTCGCTTATTGATCCTGGTCAAATCATCTCCGCGAGGAGGTCCTTCTTGAGGAGATTTTCTCGGTTACTTCACTCCAATGAGATATTTGGACCCCGATCAGAACCCAGACCATTTTGTACGGTACTGGAAATATGCGCCTCCCGCCATTCTTCGTTAGCAATCCAGGATGAAGACGGAAAACCGACGCACGTGAGATCGGCATCGGGTGTCGCACGGGTCCGCCTCGTTTCTGTTCCCGCGAGACTCTTACGTGTCACTCGTAATAATCTGAATGGTCCCAGATTAATCAGCACCATGTCTTCGGTCTCTTGCGGGCAGGTCGCGCGATCGTCTGACTCCTGGCCGGGCCTGCCGAGTGCGTCCCTGGCCGCAACTTTGACGGAGATTGTGTCCCCGATCGAGAGCCCGGTTGTCGTCCAGGTCGTCGTTGACGAACTTCCTGCCGCCGTCCAGTCTGCGGCGTAGGCGAGAACGATCAGAACCGTGCAGAGAAGAATGCAGACGCCTGCTATGATGACGAAGAACCGCTCGCGTCTCCGCTGATGCCGTTGGAACTCCTTGTGCATTCTATGAACGTCCTCATCGTGCCACAGATACTTTCTTCCGTCTTTCATGTTCGGTTCCTCCACACTCCTCCTGAACGATGATAGCTATTTTGTTACAGAGTCGTACCCTTCTACAGCTGTAGCTGAGAACCTGAAACAGAATGGTCCCAGATTATCGACTTGCAATAACCTGAATGGTCCCAGAGAAACTCTAGGCGAAGCCGGACTTTCTCTCTCATGTATGCGATGAACGAACGATCGAACGAGTATCTCCGGCTTGGTGTCACGTCCCCTGACGCGACTCATAATCCAGCTTCGCTTCTCCTTGGAGAATACATCGGTCATGTCAGCGGTCGTTCATCGTCAGAAGCAGATACACCACGTCGGCGACGCGTGCCGCCAGGCCCGGTGGCACGGCGTTGCCGATCTGGCGCGCAATCTCGATTTTTGATCCTGTGAAGACGAACTCATCCGGGAAGGACTGCAGCCGTGCCGCTTCGCGGTGCGTTATCGGTCGGTGTTGATTCGGATGTAGGTACCGGCCCTTCTCCGGTTTGAAGAACTCCGTGCGAATCGTGAACGCGGGACGATCCCACCACAGTCGGCCGAACAGATCCGTCCCGCCGCTTTTCTTGCGAATCCAGCAGCCCGGGACCAACTCGGGCGCGCGCTTCTGAAGGTCGAAACGGTTCATGCCCTCTTCAGGAATCGCCTTGTAACGGGCGATGCTCATCGGAGTAGGGGAACGTCCGAAGTGAAGATCGAAAGGCGGGCCTTCGTCGCGGATTTCCGTTCCCTTCGGTTGCGGAAGATCCGCGATCGTATCGTGGACTGTGCGCCACTTCACGGCACCAGGCAGATACCCGTTGCGGTCCCCTTGCAAAAAGGAAATCTGCACGCCGCCCTTGCGCGGGTCGAAGTGCGTCTTCCTCGGTGGAAACACCTCGGAGGGATCGAAGAACTTGCATCCGACGATGAACGCCCGGCGGCGTGTCTGCGGTACGCCGTAATCGGCCGCGCAGAGCACTTCGCTCCAGCACTTAAAGCCCATCGTTTCTGCCGTACCCATAATCTCGCCGTGCTCGAAGGAGCCCAGGAGTTGCGGCACGTTCTCCATTACGAAAACTTGGGCTCCGGACCTCTCGGCAACATCAAGAAACGGACGCCAGAGTTGTTTTCGGGGGTCGCCCTCGCGGTTCTTGTTCAGAAGGCTGAACCCTTGGCACGGTGGACCGCCAATGACGACATCGGCTGGCGGGATCTGCGTTGCCGGATCGTTGAGAATGTCCACGATGTCGCCTGACAGGCAGTGGTCTCCGAAGTTCTTGCGATACGTGCGTACGCAGGCATCGTCAAAATCATTGGCCCATACGGAATCGAACGCATGGGCGAACATCTTCGAGAACCCGAGAGCCATCCCCCCGGCCCCGGCGAACACGTCGATTAGGCGGAATCGCTTGCGCTTTCGGCCGAGAATTCCCTCGCCCCTGGCCTGTGAGTTATCAATCTTCCTAGTTTGCACTGGTATGGACCTCAATCTCTGGATCTTTTTCCAGGTCCCGAATTTTCTCGGTTACTTCACTCCAATGAGATATTTGGACCCCGATCAGAACCCAGACCATTTTGTACGGTACTGGCGTTTTGATTGCTGTCGGTGGTTCCGGAGGATTGAATAGATCCTCTAGTTCCCGTACCGTGAACCCGGAGATGTCCGCGAGGGATGGCAGATCGTCGATGTCCCCCAGGAGATCCTTAAGAAGTTCGTTGTCCATCCCCGCCAATTCCGCAATCCTATTATCGGCCACAAGGTCCGCCCACTCCTCGGCCTCATTGGCGTAGTCCTGGAAATCAACCGGTACTTCGTCCAGTTTAAGTTTCTGCGCGGCCAGAAGCCGGCAGTGTCCGCGTACGATGAAACCTGAGAGGTTGGACACGGTGATCGGAGCCCGCCAGCCCTGAATCGAGATAATCTTCGCGAGCATTTCAATTTGTCGTGGAGGGTGCGTATTGGGGTTGCGAGGATTGGGGACAAGGGCAGAGAGCTTGATCATTTTTGAGTGTGAGCAATGGACTTTTGGTTGTGGCCGATTCTTACGCATCAAAATTCCTTTTTGTTACATTGTTCCAACATGTGTTATGTAGACGTAAGATGGTGTGCTTTGAAC
>Ga0233422_10000132_pt1 | contig 40832 bp, 41 predicted proteins | sample Watercolumn_Mata_2_FD_182724 | JGI IMG/M metagenome (GOLD analysis project Ga0233422, IMG submission 182724) | Freshwater microbial communities from Lake Matano, South Sulawesi, Indonesia - Watercolumn_Matano_2014_110_MG | ecosystem: Environmental > Aquatic > Freshwater > Lake | place...
ACCAAAGAGTGATTGATTTCTACAACACTCATGGTGGCGCTTCAACTTTTGGCCAGGTTTGGGGAAATCCTAATTCGTATCTGCATCTTTGGCCCAACAATGGCGATATGTGGGTCCAGGATTTTCTCAAAAATTTGACAAATCTATCTTTTTATCAAAAGATAAAGATATGGATTTGATAAATTAAACTAACAAAAATCATATGAAAAAACACATTAACATTATCGTTTTAATTATCGTCGGTCTCGCAGCCATTGCAGTTTTGGGCTATTGTTTTTGGCAACTGCAAATTGAACAAAAAACCTTCAACTGGCAGAAGTTTGGGTTTATTCATAAATCCACCACCGTTGATACCTCTGATTGGCTGACTTACAGGAATGAAGAATATGGGTATGAATTCAAATATAATAATAAAGAAATGATAATCTCAAAAGAAATTCTTGAAAGAGGGACTATTGGTAATCCTAGTTTTAAAATTAATAAAGGTGGCCATTTTGCTTTTGGTGTTTATGAAAATGATAACAACTTAACATCGAGGCAGTGGTTGGATAAACAATATGAAACATATAGTGGTGGTTGGTATGGAAAGTATGTGAATGCAAATATTAATGGTCAAAAAATTATAAAAGCAATATCAGATAGCAGAGTAGCGGGAGACCCATACCAATGTTATATAGAATGGAATATTTTTTCAAAAGACAAACTAATTTTTACAATTGCTGGCGAATTTTGCCATACCGATAATTATTCGATAGATCTTTTTGAAAAAGTCGTTTCTACTTTTAAGTTCATAAAATAATTTAAAAGAACCGTTCTTTCACAACCAAAAATAAGGAGTAACGATCTATGAATAGAAAAACAGTCTGCGGAAACCGAAAACCAAAAACAGATAAACAAAAAACCAGAGGAGGATAACCATGAAAACAAAAGTATATTTTTTAGCGTTGATTGTTGGAATTTTTATCGTTCCGACGATCTCTATGTCCCAACAAGTAGCCGACCTCTTTGATTTTCCGGTGGAAAATTACAGCGTTAACGGCTACAATTTTGGTGGTCCAAGTGGAGTTCCTGGACTTGTTCATGTTGGCGAAGATTGTATTTTACCGGCAGGTACTCCAATTAAAGCCATCTCGAACGGAACCGTAAAGTTATCAAAAAAAGACGACGCCCACTATGGACAGGTTGTAGCTATTGAACATACCTTGCCTTCCGGCGAAAAAGTTTGTTCAATCTACGGTCATCTCTCAAAAAAAACGGAATACCCCCTGACTTCAACCGGGGCGATATCTTTGGGACAAATTATTGGTTATATTGGTTCGGACGATGAAAATGGTGATGGTAATACCCATCTTCACCTTGGCATCAGAAAAGGCGCTTACGTCGCTTTGATTGAAGGACGGGCGTCAACTACCGATAACTTTTATCCACCAATTGACTTCATTAATCAACATCGCCAATCTTCTCAAACCGACTACCTCGGCCTGAAACAAAACAATGAACGCGATCAACGAGTGATTGATTTCTACAACACTCATGGTGGCGCTTCAACTTTTGGCCAGGTTTGGGGAAATCCTAATTCGTATCTGCATCTTTGGCCCAACAATGGCGATATGTGGGTCCAGGATTTTCTGAATGGCAATGTCTGGAGCTGGATTATAATTAGTCCGTTTGACCAGCTCTGCTACGCCATTTTCAACAAACTTCTGGAATTCTACCACAGCCATAACGGCCGAACTACTTTTGGTGTACCTGGTGAAAACGAACGACTGGAAACCTACTACGGCAATAATTCCAGCGTCGGACAGTCAGGACAAAAAATTGTCGTTCAGAAATTCAAACTAAATGCCGCGGACTATCTTGGCAAATATCTTTTTTGCCGCGACGGGCAAACGGCCAATTATCAACCACTGGGAACAATGGTGGTGGAAGTTCCGGTCGGAGGTTATGTTTGTGAAGCCTTTAATGGCGGCATAACCACCAGGTTGCCAGATAGCTGGGCTTTGGATGACAATCGCTTTATGCGCTGGATTACTGATCCTGGTTCTCACAATTTACGTGTTTTTGACGCCAGCGGTAATCCATTCAGTAATCCTTCCGTTTTAGTTATGGAAGGCAATGAGGCGGTGACAACCAAAAGTAATATCCAGTATCAAGGCAGCAACGGCTCGGGAAGTTCTGGCGGTTCCAGCAGCGGCGATTCAAGCAGCGGTTCGGGCAGTGGTTCCACCACACCTCCCCCGCCCCAGCCCACTGGCTTTCCGCTGAATCTTTACTGGTCCGATTTTCAAAGTTTTGTCACCGGCTCGACTGATTTGAACGTGAACAATTGGTTTGCCATTTACAAAATCAAGTATCCGCAAACTGGCTGGGTAAAAACTACGGTCGTAGCTCAAGCCACGGCCACCGTGGGTAATAACCAACCGGCGATCACTGTGCTGGTGGGCAAAAAATCGCTACCGTTTTCCGTCAAGACCGGCGACAGCCAAACCTTTATCCTTTTTTCTAAAGTTTGTGTTGGCGATGGTTATCTGGAATTAAACCTGGCAGAACAGACCAGATATGCTGGTTACGGAATCAGAGTGGAACAGCTGGCATTAAATTTTGTCGAGGCAGTTCCCACTGATTATACTTTGCCGGTTTTTAATCCTCCCATAGCTCAACAAACTCCAGTGACGCCGCCACCAGTCACGCCACCGGCGCCAAGCACACCCACTGAACCGCAGAATTTGAATGGCACGGGCCAATTGGTCCAGCGCCAGCTCAATCTGTCAGGAACCATGTTTGGTCCGGGCAAATATTGCTACCTGGTTTTGGCCGGCGGCAACAATCCGCTAATTTGGCTGGACATCCCGGCTAATGGCGGGCAATTCGCAGTGCCCAGCGGTTATGATCACGCTAACTTCACTTTTTCTAAGCAAGACAATCACTGGTACTGGGTCGGAAGCGACGGCAAAGGTCGTGGCAACTGTGTTTTCCAAGGGTTCAAATTTCATAACGACTGGTTCTGGCTGAATGAAATAACTCCGCTCTCTCCTCCGCCAACAGAAACGCCCGCGGAAAAACCACCGGCCGCACCGCCATCAACTCCTCCACCAGTTACGCCACCGCCAGCGCCACCCACGCCGAACAATCTCGTCCTGGAAGTGGCCGCGGAAAAGTGCACGACCACGGGTGCAAAAAACCTGAAAGATGGTTTTGTCCTCCTGGCCAAGAATTGGCAAAAGATCACCGGCACGATCAAGATTAAAACAGCCGGCACTTACCAATTGGTCTTGGTGGCCAAGGGCACTTATGCTGGCAAGGACTGGCCAATTGCGGATGTGAAAGTAAACAACCAATGGGTGAAAAAAATCAAAGTCGCCACCGCTGACTGGCAGGAATTTGTCCTGACAGTGAAGCTGAAAAAAGGCGATAACACCTGGTCAGCTACTTTCACTAACGACTACTTCCGCAACGCCAAGGAAGACCGCAATCTGTATGTGGACAAAATCAAAATTCTTAAGCCGCTGACTAAAGAAGCGGAAGATGAAGACGTGGCTTTGGAATCGGTCGTGCTACCAACCACGCTCTGCCTGGAGCAAAACTATCCCAACCCGTTTAATAGCGCAACCACCATTGGTTTCTACCTGCCACAGGAAATGGCAATCGAGCTGGTGGTCTGCGATATGCGCGGCCGGGAAGTAACCAGGTTACAAGCCGGCTTAAGCCCGGCTGGCTGGCAGCAAGTTCATTTGGACGCTGGCACTTTTGCTAGCGGCACCTATCTAATTATCTTACACACTGCGGAAACACGTTTAGTTAAGAAAATGACAGTGGTAAGGTAAAAATTCTTTTTTCTTTTTATTCATCATTCATCCATCTAAAAACCCTCGTTCCAATTCATGTCGGAACGAGGGTTGTTTTTTGATTTATTTTTTTATCATCTTTTCCACCACCTTTTTAATATCTTTTTCCTTTTGCCATAATTCTTTAATTTTTTGACGAATAGGAATCTGATATTCCGAATTTGGTTTATCACTTCCGTCAAGCAAGTCAGCAAATTCACAATTCAAAATTTCATTCAGCGATTCCTTTAAATCATAAAATTCTTTGGGGGTTAATCCAACCTCATTTCTTAACCATTTTTCAAAACAAAGATGCGTGAAAAAGTGAAAGATTTCATGGGCACACAACCGGCGTGGCTGTTGGCAGCCGGCAGTAATGAAAAAATACCATTGACCATTTTGGCCGGGATTGTATCCACAGCGATCATTAACAGTTAAATAGCCGGTTATATTTTCCGTCGGTAATTTGGTTTGAAAAATTTTTTCCGTACGGTAGAAAAATTCATTATTAATTTCCGCCCAGGCCTTTTGAAATATTATTGCTCTTTTTTTAAAATCTATTTTATTTTTCTCAGAATAAATAATAATAAACTTACGTAAATTTTCAGTATCTACTTCTGGCCCATTTTTTTCTTCATAAAGTTTTTGAAGACGAGAAGGATGTTCTCGCCCACCCACTGACTTTTTGCCAATAAGAAAATTTTGTATGTCTTTATCTAAGTTGTAGGAAAAATTGACTTTCATATTTTTTGCCCAATAATTTTTACCACCCCGTGTTTATGGGGTTTTAGCACGCCAGGGTGGGCTTGGTCTAAAATTGTGTCTTCTAAATAATAAATGATTTTGAAGTTGGCAAAAAGTTTTTTTATCTCCCGTGGTTTAAAATATGTTTTAAATCTTTTTTCTAATGGTAAAGAAAAAGATGGATCAGTAATGGTAAAAGCCGAAATAATAATAAAACCATTGTTTTTAATTTTATCTTTCACTTCCTCTACCAGACCAAGTGCTTTATCTTTAGGTAAAAATTGTAAAACGTTATTGGCCATAATAACATCAAATTTATTGGCCTCAATTTTAAAATTTAAGACATCTTCGTGAATAACTTTTATATTTTTTATTTTTTCTTTTTGTATTACTTCTTTTACTTTCTCAACCATTATCTTTGATTTTTCCACTGCGGTTACGATAAAGCCTTTTTTAGCCAAAAAGAGTGACTTTTGACCCAAGCCACAGCCTAAATCCAAAAACTTATCGTGTTGTTTTAATTGAGGCAAAACCGTTAATAAAAGTTTATCGAGTCCTTTTATATTATTCATAAATTAAATTTATATTTTTACCCTTTTCTCCAACCAAAATAAATTTTTCCCTCTTCTATCCTTAACAAACTTCTTCCACTGTGGTAAAATTTTCTTCTCTAATTTTGCCAAATATGGATGTCCAACAGAATGTTTACCTTCCCTAAAATATACTCCCCCGCCATTTAATCTACTTCTAACTTCGTTATCAGCAAGAAGTTCGATTAAGGCGTGCATGGTAAATGGTTTTTTGCACTTTTTTGTCAGCAGATGCAGTAATTCGTGAGTTAAATAAACCAAAGAATAATTCTTCCAATCTTCTGGATGCCCCCATAAAATAATGTCTTTTTCTGCTAATGATTTGCCATTATTAAATTTTGGATGGGTGACAAAAACCGTAATTGTTTTATCTGATATCTTTAATCCACTTAATTCTTTCACCCAGCTCAAAATTTTCTTTTCGTTCTTGTGCCATTCTTTTTCCAGCCACTGTCGATATTTTTTCGTTTCTGCCAACAATCTTTTAAACTCTTTTCTTTTCAATGCTTTTTTATATAATTTGTCACCTTCCTTAATTATTTCGCTGGTCTTATTAAATTGTAAAAACGCCTCAGGCAAACCGGTCAAAAATTGATAACCCAAAATCGACTCTTGCCAAAGGTAATTTTTAAGATTATCCCATCCCGGAAAAGGCATAGTATTTCGCCATAAAGCATGCGCCAAAAGGTATTTTTTATCTATTTTAAATTGGAGTTTCATATAATTTAATTCTACCACTAAAAATTAAAAAATGCTAAAATATAGGCATGATAGCTGAAATTATTCCCGCGGTAAAACTGCCGCGCAATTTAAACCATTTTAGTTATGAAATACCGGCGGAACTGGCCGGCCAGGTTAAAGTTGGCATGGTAGCGGAAATTGATTTAAGAGGAAAAAAAGCGGCCGGATTGATTATTAAAATAAAAAATCAAAAATCAAAAATTAAAAATAAAGAAACCAGCTACCAATTAAAACCAATTAAAAAAATCCTCTTCCCTGCTCCGCTGGTGACGCCCCAACAAATTGATTTAATAAAAAAAATCGCCGATTATTACGGCGTATCAGCCGGCATTGTCTGCCGCTCATTTTTGCCTCAAATCTCAAAACGTTTCCTACGAATGTACGAATCCTACGAATATACGAATAAAACGCCCAAAATAAAAAAAATAAAAACGCCAGGCACGCGGCTTTGCTGGTGGCACACCCTGGCGGAAAGAAACGCCGAGTATCAAAAAATTATAAATAAAAATAAGAAGCAAGTTTTAATTCTCACGCCGCAGATTGATTTTATTGAACAACTGAGCCAGGATTTAAAACTGGATGAGAAAAAAATCATTAAAATCCATAATGGCATTAAGCTCCAAGATTTTTTTAAGCATTGGCTAAAAATTTTGAGCGGCCAGCCAGCCATTATTATTGGCACCAAACTGGCTATCACCCTGCCTTTCACTAATTTGCAAACCATTATCATTGACGAGGAACAGGACTGGAATCACAAACAGTCAGACATTAATCCGCGTTCTGACGCGCGCACAGTGGCGGAATGGCTGGCCCAAAGGCACGGCGCGAAATTAATTCTAGCCACGCCGGCGCCACGGGTGGAGACATTTTATAAAAAATCTCATTTCGAGGACTCCGACGTTATGTCGGAGGACGAGGAATCTCGTCCGACAAAAACAAAATCCTTCGCCCCGCAAAATGCGGGGCTCCGGATGACAACCGTCTCGTTACGTGAGGAAAAAGACAAAGGGAACTATTCCCTGCTCTCGGATTTATTGAAAGAAAAAATAACCAAAACTTTGGCTGCTGGAAAAAAAATTTTTTTACTGCACAACCGCAAAGGCACAGCCAATTTCATCAGTTGCCGCGACTGCGGCCATGTTTTCCACTGCCCAGAATGCCGCACCAGTTTAAGTTATTTTCAGATTCTGCAAAAAATGAAATGCCGCAACTGCGCTTATACCGAAGAAATGCCGCCTTTGTGCCCACAATGCGGCGGACCGAACTTAACTTTCAAAAGCAAAGGGGTGGAAGATTTGGCGGCCGAATTAAAAAAGATTTTTCCCGCCACGGAGATTGTCGCGGCTTTTAAAAAAGAAGAGAAAAAAATAACTCTGCCAACTGAAGCACAGATTATTGTTGGCACGGAATTTGCTTTAAATAAATTTTCCTGGCCAGCTTTAGGCCTGTTCGCCATTATTAATTTTGATCAATTCACCAACCGGCCGGATTTCCGCGCGCCAGAACAAACCTACCAATTATTGGCCGGCATAACGGCGCGCTGCCAGGGCGAACTGTTAATCCAAACACACCAACCCGATCATTTAATTTTACAGAGCTGGCAGGAAAAAAATCCGACACTTTTTTACGAAACTGAATTAAAAAACCGCCAGGACTTTAATTACCCGCCTTTTGGCCGTTTGCTAAAAATTACTTTTCAGGACAAGTCCAAAGCCCGGGCGTATTATTTAAGTTCACAATTAGCGCAAAAAATTAAAAAAGCCAATGACCACTGGTCGGTCAGCGAGCCGTTAGCAGCCTGGCCGGAAAAAATTCGCGGCCGCTATTTTTTTCATCTGGTGGTGAAACTGCCCCTGGCGGCGAAACAGGAAGAAATTTATCAATTACTGCCGCCTGATAGTCTGCTTGATTTTGAACCGGAAAAATTGACTTAAAAGCAAAAAAGGTTTATAATGAACATGTCATTCATTTTACAGTTAAAGATTTTAGTTGTCGCCGCTCGTATCGTCTAAAGTTGTGGTATGATAGCTTAAAGCCGAAACCTTTTACCGACAACGATACTGGGAGCAACACCCACGCCAAAACCAGCGATTAAAAATTATGACTTTAAAAATTTTAACCAACCCCAATCAACTTTTAAGACAAAAATCCGCCACCATTGAGAAGGAGGAAATTTTAAGTTCTGATTTTCAAAATTTTTTAAAAGATCTGACGCAGACCATGCTGGAATTTGACGGGGCAGGCATTGCGGCGCCGCAGGTCGGAGTTTCAAAAAAAGCCATTGTGGTCAATACGGAAAACGGCCCGCGGATTTTTCTCAATCCCAAAATTGTTTTCAAAAGTTTTTCCCGAAATATTCTAGAAGAAGGCTGTTTGTCAGTACCGGGAGTTTTTGGCCAGGTGAAAAGATCAAAAAAAATCTGGATCAAATATCAAGATGAAAATAACGCCTGGCACCGCGAAAGATGCGATACTTATTTATCACGCGTTTTGCAGCACGAATATGATCATCTTAACGGCGTGCTGTTTATTGATAAAGTAATAAATAAAAAAAATAACTTTTGAGCGTCTTTGCTGGGGGAATAGTTCAACGGTAGAACACTGGTCTCCAAAACCAGTGATGAGGGTTCAATTCCTTCTTCCCCTGCCAAAAGCGATTAAACGCAATACAAAAAAAGACGGCTAGACGCCGTCTTTTTGTTTTGCTGTTTTACGCTTTGCTCTGTTTATAGCAATTATAGCACTGCACATTGCTGTCATCCTTTGGAGTGAACGGCAATTCAGTGATAGCTACTCCGCAATCTTTGCAGGTCCAGTTACCCTGAACTTTTGCCTTAGGAGCCCGGCGTTCGCCGCGATCTGGTCGGTTCTGGCGGTAGCAATCCTGGCAGAAAACTTTACTGCCGGGACGCGGGTTAAATTTTAATTCGGTGATCGTCGCGCCGCAGGAAGCGCAGGTCCAATTACCTTGGACCAAAGGTTGCTGAAAGCCATCTTGATAGGCCATACTTTTTTACTTATGTTTGAATTTAACCTAACAAAATGACTTTGCTTTGGACTTAAACTCAAACTTTACTTATTTTAAATAAAATTATTTGACTTTTGTTTCTTTGTGCTTAGTGTGCTGGCGACACTGACGGCAATATTTCTGCAGTTCAATTTTTTCCTTGATGGTTTTCTTGTTTTTAGTGCTGAAATAATTAATGTGCCGACATTTAGTGCATTCAAAACCAATGAGTCTTTCTTTGTATTTTGTAGCCATAGTTATAGACAGAACCCAAAACTCAAACAACAGAACACAAAATATAAATTATTCCATTTCTGAGTTTTGCTAATTGAGTTTTGAGTTTTTAATTTATTATCTTAGCCGTTCGTCGGACTCGAACCGACAACCTATAGTTTACAAAACTATTGCTCTACCATTGAGCTAGAACGGCTTAGGCCTCGGAGGGCGGAGAAAAACATTTTTAATTTTTTATATTTTATCTTTTGTTTTTTATTTGGGCAGGGTAGGGTTCGAACCTACGTAGCCCGAAGGCGACAGATTTACAGTCTGTTGCGATTGACCACTCCGCCACCTGCCCAATTAGCCGTTGATCGGATTTGAACCGATGACCTACTCCTTACCATGGAGTTGCTCTACCAGCTGAGCTACAACGGCTTATTTTTTCATTTCTTTCATTTCTAAATACAACTGTTTTCCTCCTTTCAAACTCTTCAAATATTTTTCATATCTCATAGCTTCTAAATTAGTATTAAAACTTCTATAACCAATTAACTTAAATAGTCTACGATTTTTAGTAGAACCGTTCAATCCTTTATTATGAAAAAGTAATCTATTATTTATGTTTTTTGTATAACCAATATATCTCCGCCCATCTTTTAAGGATTCTAAAATATAGGTATAAAACATAATTTTGTTTCCCCTTACCATGCCCCGCATTTGCGGGGTACCAGCTGAGCTACAACGGCTTAAAAAAACGCCGCCGAGGCGTTTAATTTATTATAACAAATCTCTTAGATTTCTTCAATCATCTTCTTAAATTCATCAATTTTTTGGTTTTCCGGATTAGCTTCTTTCAGCTGATCAAAAATCTTATAAGCCAGATATTTCTTCTTATTTATTATACTCTCTTTTAATAAATAGTCAAGATAACGCGGGTCATTAGGTTTTAAATCCACGGCCTTTTGATAAGCTTCTAAAGCCTGCGGATGTTCCCCTAATTGTTCTAAAACATAACCGTAATCAAAATAATATTCGGCATTATCTTTAGTATTTGCCAGAATTTTTTCATAAACTCCTTTGGCGCCGGCCCAGTCGCTTAAATTCGTTTCAATTTCCGCCAAACCCGCCAGCGCCAAATTATTTTTTTCATCAATTCTCAAAACATATTGGTATAATTCTTTGGCATGGTCAGTGTCTTCCAAAGCCAGATAAACTTTGGCCAAACCTAAATAGGCCTCCACGTTTTTACTATCAAGAGCGATGATTTCAATGTAGGACTCTTCCGCTTCTTTATATTTTTGCTGATTAAACAAATCCGTGGCCAAATTATTTTTTTCTTTGATTAAATTGACTAAATTTTCTTTTTTCAAATTAACAACTGAACTAATTTTAGCTTGGCGCCGATAATGTTTTTCCAACTCAGTAATTTTGAAATAAAGACGTTTGATTTTGGCCCAGACAAAAGACCAGAAAGGAATCAGATAAGATTTAGAAAACTTTTGGGAAGTGGCTGTAATTTTTCTTTTTAACCTTTGTTCCATAATATCGGCTTTGACTTCCTGATTTTTTTCTTGAGGCAATAAAGACAAATCCACCGCCGAAAGCTGGGGTAATTTTTTACTGATCAAAATAATTAACAAGACTAAACTGATTAAAGCTACGGCCAAAATAATAAAAAATAAAAGCATACATTAAATAAATTCTAAATTCCAAGCACTAAATCTTAAAATAAGATTTGGGGGGGTTTTTAACTCTAACCTCGATCAGCTGAACCGAACATTTTGACTTTTTCTTCTACAATTTCCTGCACGGCATCAATCGCTGGTGAAAGCACCTGGCGCGGATCATAAATTAAAGAATCTTTATTTAAAATTTCCCTTATGGCATTAGTAAAGGCCAAGCGCAATTCAGTATCAATATTGATAACGCGCACGCCCAGTTCAATCGCCGGCTTGATTTGATTGGCTTTCAAACCAGAAGCGCCATGCAAAACAATTGGCGTGCCAGACAAATTATTGTGAATTTTCTTTAAACGCAAAAGGTCTAAATCCGGCACGCCGACATCACGAAATTTTTTAATGCCATGCATGTTGCCGATGGACACCGCCAGCGTGTCCACGCCGGTTTTATCCACAAAATCCGCAGCTTCATCAGGATCAGTGAAAAACGGCGCCATGTCTTCTGGTGTTTGCGCCTTATCTTCCACCCCGCGCAAAATTCCCAATTCACCCTGCGCCCAAACGCCATGTTTGTGAGCATAATCAGCGGCCTGTTTGGTTAATAAAACATTTTCCTGAAAAGGCAGTTCAGACGCGTCAATATGAATGGAAGAAAAACCGACATTAATACATTCCGCCACCGAACGAAAACTTTTGCCATGGTCCAGATGCAAGGCCACGGGAATTTTAATCGCCGGATCTTTGGCCACGGTTTCCACGATTTGGGTAATAGCTTTGAGGCCGGCGTATTCAATGGTCGTTTCCGAAACTTGGACAATCACCGGCGCGTGTAACTTGTTGGCCGCGCGCACCACGCCTAAAGTCGTTTCCAAATTAAAGATGTTAAAAGCGCCGATAGCATAATCGCCCTTTTGAGCTTTTTTAATAATGTCTTGAATTTTGACGAGCATAATTTTAAATTAAAAATAAAAGATAAAATATAAAAGATTTGGAATGCCGCCACGGCGGCATAATTTTTTATCTTTAGTTTGTATTTTTTATCTTTAATTTTTTATATTTTATTTGACATTTCCTCAATCAGTGGTACAAATTTTTCTTTAATCAAAGAAGCCCCGCCCACCAAAACGCCGTCCAGCACGCCCGGTACGATAAAATCATTAACATTGGTTTCATCTACGCTGCCGCCATAAATTATTTTGATATTTTTAATTTCCGCCGAGCTGAAAAATTCCGGCAAAAGACGCTGGATGACTTCGGCGGCATGAAGGGCTTCCGCTGGCGCCACGGCCTGACCTGAACCAATAACCCAGACAGGTTCATAAGCAATAATAATTTTTTGTTCATCGGTCAACTTAATGTCTTGCAGGGCCTTGGTGATTTGTCTGATAATAATCAGGTCCGTGCGGCCGGCCTGCCGTTCTTCAAATTTTTCGCCAACGCAAAGAATGGGCGTTAAATTATTTTCTAAACAAATTTTTATTTTTTGATTTATTTCTTCATCGGTTTCATTTTGATTTTGTCGCCTTTCAGAATGACCGACAATGACATAAGTCACGCCCAATTCTTTTAATTGCGCTGGTGAAATTTCGCCGGTATAAGCGCCTTTAGCGTGATAAAAAATATCTTGCGCCCCCAGTTTTAACAGAATGTCATTCCGAGGCCGATAATTATCGGCTGAGGAGTCTTGTTGTAAAATTTCACCGATTTGCGCTAAGGCCGTAAACGACGGACACAAAATTAATTCTACATTCTCGTTTTTTTGTTTTTTCGTTCTTTCGTTTTTTAGTATTTCAGCTAAATCTGCCGCCTCCGCGTTTGTCAACTGCATTTTCCAGTTAGCAATAATATAAATCTTTTTATTCATAAAGTTGCATTATTAAAAAATATTAATTCCACCTAAGGTTAGCCCTGCCACGATCAGACCGGCCAAACAAATACCTAAAAAATTTAATAGTATGCTTTCCCAATATTTAAATCCAAAGAGCCAAGCCGCCACCGAACCAGTCCAAGCGCCGGTTAGAGGTAAAGGAATGCCCACAAAAATCACCAGCGCAATCTTGCCCCATTTTTCATAACTACCCTGAAACTTTTGGCGCGTGCGCGCGAACAGCCAGCTTAAAAATTTATTGAAAAATGGCGATTTCTTCATTAAAAATTCCGCCAGATAACGCCAGAAAAACAACAAGAAAAAAATGGGAATCAAGTTACCCATGACAGCTAAAATATAGGCTGTCACTAAATTCATTTTATAACTTAAAAGAGCAATTGGCAAGGCAACTCTAATTTCACCAATTGGCGTCATAGCGGTCAAAAGAGTGGAAAGTTCGGGTGAAAGCATAAAAATAATGTCAAAATTCAAAGGTCAAATATCAAAAAGATTGGTGCAAAGCGCAAAATTATTAGAAATTAAAAATTGAAAATTAGAAATTAAAATTGGTTTCTGCCCACCAATAAAGTGCTTTGGTGTCTTGGAAACGATTGGCTTCACTCTCAGCGCCGAGCACCACAGTGATAATTTTACGGCCACGAATTTCACCCAGAGTAACTAAACAAAAACCTGCCTCATCGGTGGAACCAGTTTTGCCGGCCAAAACCTGAAATGATTTATTAGTTAAAAGCTCGTTGGTATTTTTTATGCGGTAAGTTTGCAGTTCGGTCTGAAATTCATAAATCGGTAGATGCAACGCCTGATAAATTTTTTCCTGAGCCAGCGCTTTTTGCAAAAGTAACGCCACTTCCGCGGCGGTAGAAACATTTTTGGCCGACAAGCCGGTCAAATCAGCAAAGTATGTTTTTGCCAAACCCAGTTCCGCCGCTTTCTGGTTCATGGCTGAGAGAAAATAATTTTTGTCCAGGCCACTCAAACGCGGAAATAAATTAACCGCCTGATTAATGGAACCAGCCAAAGCGATATTAAAAATTTGCTCCGCAGTCAAATTTTCTACAGCCGTAAATTTAAATTCCTGGCCATTGGAATCTTGAAAATAATCCAGATGAATTTTATTTTGCCAATGAGGCTGCTGGTCCAAAAAAACCAAAGCGGACATTAATTTGGAAATGCTCGCTATCGGCCGCACTAAATCTTTGTTTTTCTCATATAAAATTTTGCCGCTCACCCCATCAATCGCCAAAGCCGAACCCGCCGTAAGGTTTAAATCTAAAATTTGATTGGTAATCCGCACTGGCGCTACTACTTCCCCACTCGCATTGGTCTGCGCGCCTAAAACCTCGCCGGCCTGGTCAGCCGGCAAACTAGGCGTAAAAATTTGGGAAATTAGGACTAAAGATAATAATAAATTAATCATCATATTGACAGGATTCTCTAAATTTGCTACAATTATCTCAAGCTAAGATATAAGCTCAAATAGGGCTTATCTTAACCTAAAAAATCAATCACAGGAGGATGTTATGAAGAAAAGTGTCATTTTTTTGACAATCTGCATCGTCATCACCGTCTTCGCAACTTTCCAGATATTTCAAGGGGCTTTTTATGAATTACTTAAGCCTACTCGACCTGAGTTTCTTCAATCTGAATTCTGGGGCCTTTTCAAGACCGTGATGATTTTATCTATGTTTTATTTGTTGGGATTAGTTTTGTTATTTGTAACAGCGGCCGCGGAGGGCACATCTGAAGAAAATCCAGGCGCCGGGGTAATTGCTTTATTTTTTATAGTTACTCCTTCCGTAATTATCTATTGTGCTGAAGAGAAAATTATTATCTGGCTGATTCTAGTTTGTCTGTCCACTTGTATAGCTGGCAACAAATGGCGTGATTTTAAGAAACAAATCACTAATTAACACACTTCATAATATTCAACATCATAGCTCGGTCTCTGGCCGAGCTTTTTTATTTGCTAAAATTTTTTTAATAAACCCGTTAACTCGTTAACTCATTAACTCGTTAATAATTAATGATTTTAATACGCTTTCGCTAGATAAACCTGCTGGTCAGTTTTTTGGCCGCAGACCAGACACTTACCCGCTTTTTTCTTAGCGGCACAAAGACGAATGGTCGCTTTAGTATCGTCTTTAATTTTTTCTTCGCACTGAGCGCTGCCGCACCAAGACGCCAAAGCAATAAATGATTTTTCCGCCATTTCTTTCTGATAATTTTCATAATCACTGATCGCCCGAATATTATTTTTCAAAAATTCGCTACTGGCTTTTAGCAAATTCTTTTGAATTTCTTTCAGCGTCTTTTTGGCTATTGTTTTTAATTCCACCGCGGTCACCGTCTGTTTGGCGCCGTTATCACGGCGTACCAGCACCACTTTTTTATCCGCTTCATCTTTGGGCCCAACTTCCAAACGCAAGGGCACGCCTTTTAATTCCCATTCATTAAATTTCCAGCCCGGGGATTTGGTTTCATCCGCATCAACTTTGATTTTCAGACCGGCCAGAATTTTTTCTATCTTTTTCACGAAAGCCATAACTTTTTCTTTTTCTTGCTCATCTTTCCAAATCGGAATAATGACAATTTGAATCGGCGCAATATTGGGCGGCAAAATCAAACCCTTATCATCACCGTGCGCCATCACTAAACCGCCAATCAAACGCGTGGAAACGCCCCAGCTGGTCGGCCAAGGATTTTTTTCTGCGCCGTCTTTATCTAAAAATTTAACATCAAAAGTCTTGGCAAAATTTTGTCCCAAAGCATGCGAAGTGCCCATTTGCAAAGCTTTGCCATCTTTCATCAAACCCTCAATGGATTTAGTGTATTCAGCGCCAGCAAATTTTTCCGCCTGCGATTTAATGCCTGCCAAAACATCAATCGCCAGATAATCTTTGACAAATTTTTGGTACATCACTAAAGCGGCATCCACCATTGCCTCAGCTTCTTTTTCCGTGGCGTGCAGGGTGTGGCCTTCCTGCCAGAGAAATTCCGTGGTGCGCAAAAAAAGCCGCGTGCGCATTTCCCAACGCACAATGTTGGCCCACTGGTTAACTTTCAAAGGCAAATCGCGGTAAGAAGCAATCCAGTTAGCAAAAGTCCGATACATGATGGTTTCCGAAGTCGGCCGAATAGCCAGTCGTTCTTCTAATTTTTTGCCGCCGGCTTCTGTCACCCAGGCCACTTCCGGCGCAAAACCCGCCACGTGTTCCGCTTCTTTTTTAAAATAACTTTCCGGAATCAAAAGCGGCAGATAGACGTTTTGCACGCCTAACTCCTTGATTTTTTCATCCAAAGCTTTTTGGATATTTTCCCAAATGGCATAACCATAAGGTTTAATGACCATGCAACCTTTAACTTCAGCATAATCCGCCAGCCCGGCCGCCACCACCACTTCGTTGTACCAGGCGGAAAAATCTTGTGATTGAGGAGTAATTTTGGACATATCATTATAGAAGCGAAAAGACGCGAATTAGAACGCGAAATAACGCTAATAATTTTAAAATTAATTCCGCATAATTCCGCGTTGATTTCCGCGTAATTCTGCGTTTAAAGTAATAAATACATCACAAAACATTAAAAAACGACTAAAATTAACTAAAACAATAAACGCTCTGGACATCTATTATTATACTGGTTTTTTGAGTGAGAGTCAAAAAAAAGTGGGCTGGGTTTAAACCAGTCCACTTTTTTAAAATTTTACGCGGTGCGGCGAAATAAGAATAATTCCCAAAGAGTTAATTTATCTTTCACCGCCACACTGGCGCGATAAAGATGATTTAAGCGATCAATAATATCATTCCAGTTATAATAAATTTTAACATAAGCCCGCGCTTTGTTGCCCACCTGGCGTACGATTTCCGGATGTTGCCACAAAAGTTCCAGTTTGGCCGCCAAATCCGTAATATTTTTATTGGCGAAAGTAAAGCCCACGCTGCCCAATTCCGTGTCGCCTTTGATTAAATCCAGATTAGCGGAAATATCAGAAACCAACGGCGCCTTGCCATAACTCATGGCTTCCAGGCAGGAAATGGAAAGTCCTTCTGATTCGGAAGGCGAAACATATAAATAAGCGTTTTGATAAAGTTGCTCTAAAACTTCGCCGCGCTGCGCGCCGGCAAAAATAATGTCGTTGCGGCCGTCAACTAATTTCTTCAAAAATTCAAAATAAGAATCAGTAAAAAAAGTCTGGCCGACAATAACTAATTTAAAATCAGCCCAAGCCGGATTTTTTTCTTTAGCCTGCTTAAAAGCTTCAATCAAATAGTGAATGCCCTTGTGGCGAATCAAACGGGAAACGGTCAAAAGATACTGGCCGCGTTTCAGATTATAGGGCGCAATTAAATCTTCTTTAACGTTTTTATTTTCGCGGCGGACCACGCCATTAGGAATCAGGGTTACGCTGCGATTAAAATTGGCTAAATAATACTTTTGCAAACGACGGGAAACGGTCAAAACTTCATGCGCGAAAAGAGCCGCAAAACGAGCGCCTAATTGCAACATGAAACGGGCGAAAAAATTCCATTTCTGGTGTTCCCAGTCTTCGCTGTGCGCCGTCACAATGACTTTAGTTTTGGGCGATAAAAGACGCGGCAAGAAAGATAAAAGAGACGGGCCGACGCCGTGGATATGAATAATGTCCACGCCGCGGCGCAAGGCGTCCAGCATGGCTAAAAAGGAATGCGAAATAGCATCCAAATGTTTGGTATGTAAAGAAGGCAAAGAAATTAAATTGACTTCTTCAAATTTTTGATATTCTTTCGGCGTATAATAAGGGCGGGTGTATAAAAACACCTCATAACCCTTTTTGGCCATGCGCGCGGAAAGCTCTTCCACATGTGTTTCCACACCGCCGCCCAAAGGATTTAAAATTCCCTTTTGGCCGATGTAAGCGATCTTAAGCATATTTATTATGGTAATGTCATCCCGAGTTCCGCAAAATGCGGGGCGAGGGATCTCGAAAGTTTATTGTTAAATTGTTTCATTGTTAAACTTCTTTTCTGCCATCCTGTTTTTGTTTGTCATCCTGAGGCTCGATGAACATCGGGCCGAAGGATCCCTCCACGAAGGGATTCTTCAGCCGATAATTATCGGCTTCAGAATGACACAATACAGAATTTCAGGAAAGAAGCGGCAGCGCGTCCGATGTGTTGGAGGGCGCTGCCGAATGGGAGAAAATATTTATGGAGTTATTCCATTCACGTCAATAGCCATTATTCCTTTTTCCTGACCAGGTGGAGGAATGATGGTGCCATGGATGATTGCTACTTTCCCCGATTTCAGTTGTTCGAAAAGATATTTGCTATGAGCAGATTCTGATTGCCCCAAGCATAGGAGTACCTCTCCTCGGGGCATTTTTGTTCGATTTGTTTCGTCACCAGGACTATCCTCACCACAAACTGATATGGCACTAAGTTTAAAATTACCACGGATAAAATCGTAATATGTTTTTCCTTCATAATACTTACTATGTAAGGTCTGCCACCAGATTATTTCTTCCCATTCTCCGGCAAAGGAAGCATACGCTTTGATTGTGTCATCAATTTTCGGCGCCGTGAGCTTACTAACTGTCGTAGTAAGCATCAGGACGGCCATAGCGAACAGGCCGATGATGGCAACGAAAAACATTTTTCTCCAAAAAATTTTTCCGAACCTTTCCATCTCTTTTTCCTCCTTTATCTGTTGTTGTTTGGCCGTTATTGGCCGGTTTGTGTTTTGCAAATTTCCTCTTTTCCAAAATCCTGCTTTTACAGAATTTCAGGAAAGAAGTGGCAGCGCGAGTCGTGGACGGCGCTGCCGTGGTGTTACTTTTTCTGTGTGGTATCCTTGCCCGTGAGATCCAAAAAAGCCTTAGAGGCGAGGCAGAATATTACAAGGCCAAAAAGAAAAATAATTAAATTCCCCACTAAGGGGGAAATCTCCATTATTTCTTTCATGGAGAAAGTCATGAAAACTATCCCCATGACCATAGATCCAAAAAGCCTCAACTTTCTTTCACTTTTTTCCATCCAGTCGTTGATTCTTTTTGCGACCACGAAAACTTTTGTCATGATTTTTATCATGTTCTGTCCTCCCTTCTTTTGTTGTTGTTTGGCCGTTATTGGCCGGTTTGTGTTTTGTAAATCTCCTCTTTTCCAAAATCCTGCTTTTACAGAATTTCAGGAAAGAAGTGGCAGCGCGAGTCGTGGACGGCGCTGCCGTAGGTCGTTTTACTTATAGAACCATATGCCATAAACAAAACCGAATACTCCTATAAAAAAACATAACACGGCGAACGTCAAAGGCGACTTTTCAAGTATGTAACTTATACTCAATAACGCCACCATTCCACCAATAAACGATGTCAAAAATCTTCCCGTTCCACTTTTCTCAGACACTTTACCCATCTCGCTTCCTCCTTTTTGATTTTTTGGCTTATTTTAGCCCTTTTGGGACTATTTCTTTGACTTATTCTCGCAATAGGTTATTTTAGCAAAAAATAAATATAATGTCAATAAAAGTTATCCACAGCAAGAAAATCCGTGGTTTATTGCCACCTTTTCCCGTCGAGCTCCTACGGATATACGAATTTTACGAATATACGAATTAATGTCTATCCCCCTTCTTAAGAAGGCTGGAAAAAGATTATTATTCGTATATCTGTAAGATTTGTAATCTGTAGTAATCCGCCAAAGGCGGATAAAAAAAGACCGGCGGACATGACCGGTCTGTGTTGAACTACCACTTTGACAAATATTCCTCCTCCTTTTTCCGAAAGAATGAGAAAGGAGGACGAAAGGGTATGGAAAGAAAACTAATGATTTCGTCCCAGAACGTAATCCGAAGTTGGCGACATTTAGCGCAGTGACGAAGATCGGCGTTCTTCATTTTCTCCTCCTGCTTCATTAGGTAAGACTGATTTTATAATCACGCGTATCTATTTGTGAAAGTTTAATTATCTCTCTGGTCACACTACAAGAAAAATGCTGGCACTTGTCACTGGCACACTCTTCTTCCTCTTTTGTCCTTGGTTTAGGTATAGAAAAACCATTCTGTGTTGCCCGAAATGCTCTCTCCCAATAATGACCCCTTAACTTTTCTTGAATAATTGCAAAGGTTTCCTTTTTGGATAACTCTTTCATTTTTTTCCTCCTTTTTAAATCACCTTGAAAATTTTAAGCATTAATACAGCAAAAATAGTAAGAAACAAAGCCATTATTGATAGCGTCAAAGCCCAAATAGCATTCCTAAAACTCCAAAAAGTCCTTCTGAAGGTTGGCGACTCTGATGTCAAATCTTTTTCAAATTTACCAAAATCTTTTCTTATGTCACTAAGGTTTTGACTTAAACTAAGAAAACCTAAAAACATTACTTCTTTGTCAGTCATTTTTTTTAGACCGCCAGTTTTTAATCTTTTTTGCATATCTATCACTTCTTTTTGAAGTAGTGACAAATTTGTCTTAGCCGGCAAATTACTTTTTTGCTTTTTCATTTCTTCCTCCTATTTTTAGTTTTGAAAGAAAATTTAATTGTCATCCCGAGCGAAGTCGAGGGATCCCTTAGACTTTCTAAAAATAGACTAGCGAAGGGATTCCTCCACTTCAGTCCGCCCAAGGCGGGCTTTTGGTCGGAATGACAGAAAAAATTATGGATTCAGTGTCTTCCCATATTCCCAATAGCTCCAATCGCCATGTTCAACACCCAGCCACCACCACCATTCTACCCCCCAAAGATAAACTTCGTCAAATCCGCTGCGCCGGGCAAATTTTAAACTATTTTTGACACTCGTTAGATCCATGGCATAGCGCTGATCCACCAATGGCATTTTAGTCAGATCACCATCTTGCGCCCAGGGTTCCACCTGCAATTCCGTGTTGATAACTTTTTTCACGCCGCTCAAAAATTCCACGATTTTAGATTTGAAATAATAAAAAGCTGGAGGTAAAGGATATTGAAACCAGCCCCAGTTGGCATTCCAGGTCCGGCGATACAAAGAAACACCCAGCACATCAGCCAGTTTGGCGCCTTTCAGCCAGCTGGAAAGTTCGCCCGATTCCGTAATCACCACTGGCCGGTTGTCCAAAGAACGCACCAGCGCCACTTCTTTTTCAATTAAAACATCTTTGCCCGTGGGACATTCGCCAAAAACATCTAAAAAAGGTTCGTTGTCCACCTGCCAGCGAATGACATTTGGATATTTTTTCAGCGCCTGCACTTCGGCTTTGATAAAATTCAAAATCAACTGTTCTTTCTCCTCCTCGGTTTTCAAACCAAAAAACCAGGGCTCGTGGCATTCAGGCCAGCGCGGCACGCGACGGCCCAAAACCGGAATGACGCCGATATTTTTTTTGGCCGCTTCTTCAATCATCCAAGTATAATCCATAAAAACATATTTGCCCGGCGCCTGTTCTACTTCATCCCAATAAATCGGCATGCGGATAATTTTGATAAATCTATATTCATCCAACATTTTCCAAAAAACAAATTTCCAGTTCACGCCCAAGTTGTCCGCCTGCTTCTTGCTGAAATTCACGCCCCAAATAATTTTCTGGTCATCGCCAAAATTCCAAGCGGACAGAATAATGAGCGCCACAAAAACCGCCAGCACGGCGCAGAAAATAATGTAATGGGTTTTGGTGGGTTTAAACTTCATTAATAAGTAGTTGTCATTCCGAGCGGAGCGAAGCGGAGTCGAGAAATCCCTTCGCTTATATAAAACAAAAAGTATAAGGGATTCCTCCACTCGGCCGATAATTATCGGCCTCGGTCGGAATGACAAAATTAATATGCTTTTGGATAAACCAAAGTTGTAATCGTCGTTAAAATTATATTCACCCCAAAAAGAATGGGAATTTTATACCAATTATCACCGCCAAATTTAAGAGCGGCAGGCGCCAGCAAAAGCAAACTGCAAAATATGCCGGTATAATAATCAATCGGAAATTTGCCCAGCCATTTTTTGTGCCACCAGACTTTGGCCGGGCCAAAAACATGAAGTGAAAATTTGGGATTCAAAATAAACCAAAGATAATCCCAAATAATCACAAACATAGCCCAAATGGCGAGCAATTCCAATTCTTCCCAGATATTCCAGTAGTTGTTCCAGACAAAAGGCCAGTGAGCAAAAAGCAAAATAAAAATTGTCAGAATTGCGTGATAGCCAGTTAAATCTTTGCCCGTCATTAATTTTTTAAAAATTTTGTCCATCCAACTGCCGGGTTTAGCTCGCCAAGTCGGCAGTTTGGCCGCCCAGCCGTGTTCGCCTTCAATTTGGATTTCCAAAATAGCGAGAAAAAAACCAATGATCCAAAAATAAATTGCTTTAATAAGAAAATGAGTGAGCATATTATATTATCTAATTAAATACAACCCTGCCGCAATAATCACAATCGCCAAAACTTTTTGAATCACCACCTCCCGCGTCAACTTTTCCTTCAAAAGTTTGGGCGCGGTTTTGCTTAAAATCACAACCAAAATAAAGACGACGGCATATTGCACGCCGGAAACAGCATTGACCAAAGCCACCGAGCCCAAAAAGATGGCGTATTGTTGTAAAAGCGCGGAGGCGCCACCACAGGCCTGGCCAAAAAGAAACCGCAAACCGGATTTTTTTTGCGCCGCGCTGGACTTGCCTTTTTTATTTTTCCGCAAACTATTTTTCAAGTCACGGCGGTTTTTAGCAGAAAATAAAAGTAACAGCACCACTACCAAAGAACCCAAACGCGTCCAAATAAAACCATTTAAAAATGGCGTGCTGTTATAAACAAATTTAGTTAAAGTATGAGCCACGCCAAAAAGCGCGGCCGCGGGCAAAGCCAACCAGAGCACGCGGCGGATGTGCGGCAGTTCTAAACCATGGGTTAAACCTAATTTCTTTTTCAACCAGGCCCAGGCGCCGTGAGTCTGAAAATCCAATGACATTAAAAAAGCGCCAGCAATTAGCAGCACGGCGGCGATGGTTTGGCGCAAAGAAAATGCTTCTTCCAAAATAAACCAGGCCAAAATAAAAACGAAAACTGGTACCAGCCCGCCAATCGCCGCGGTCACCCGCGTGGCATCATCTTTAGCCAGCGCGCCAAACATTAAGACCAGGGCCCAGGCAAAAACAGCGCCGGCCAAAAGCGCGGCCACCATAACTATTGGTGACGGCAGAAAAAAACCAAAAGGAATAATAAAAATCATGAGCACGGAACCCAGCGCCGCGATATAAAAAGTATAAACAACGGGATTCTCAATTCCGCCTTTTTTTAAAAGCGTTTTGTCCACCGTCATGGCGACGGCGTTGAGAAAATAAGCAATGAGAGCGACGAGAAACCAGGACATAAATTTAATTTCAAAATCCAAATGCTAAATGACAAACGATTGGCGCGGAGCGCCAACTATTTGACATTGGAAATTTGAGCTTTGACATTTTATTCGTATTTCTTCACCAGCTCTTCGGCTAAAGCATTGGCTTGAGCAATTTGGGCGTAAAGCAAACCACTCGGCTTGATTGTCCGTTGAAAAGTCTGATGGTCCACGGCGACTAAACCAAACTTGGGGCCGAAACCTTTTTCCCATTCAAAATTATCTAATAACGACCAATGGAAATAGCCCTGCACATTGACGCCGCCTTTAATGGCGTGATAAATTTCGGCGATGTGATTAACTAAAAATTTTTCGCGCTTGGTATCGTCTTCAGCGGCAATGCCGTTTTCGGTGATATAAATCGGTTTTTTGAAATCCGCCAAATCCATTAAAACATCGTAAAGCCCGTGCGGATAAATCAGCCAGCCAACATCGGAAAGTTCACGTTCGCCTTCTGTTACGTCTTCCACTTCCGGTAGCCAACTTCCCTCTTTCTGTTTGAGACGGACGCGAAAATAATAATTAATACCTAAAAAATCATGCTTGTCTTTGGTTAAATCATAAAAAGAATGGTTGACAAAACGGTCGGCTAAATGGACAAAAAGCAGTTCCATCAATTTATGTTTGCGGTAAGAAGCAAAAGACATAGCATTCATACAACAACCGACTTGAGCATTGGGAATTTTATTATGAATCAAACGGTAAGCCAAACGGTGCGCCAGAGCCATATGAAAAAAGGCCAGCAACATTTTAAATTTGCTGGAAACCATTGGCGGCCAGATGGCTTTATTATAACCCATATCAACATAAACTCCGGGCTCATTGATAGTTGCCCACAAATCAACCAAGCCAGCTAAATTTTCCACCACATATTTGACATAACGGCGAAAACGCCAAGCCGCCAACGGATAACCATGCCAGCCGCCTTTGGCGGCAAACCAGACGGGATTGGTAAAATGATGCAAAGTCAGCATGACCTTAATGCCCCGCTGTTTTAAATCCGAGAGGACCTGAATGTAATGATTCATGACCTCGCGCTTAAACTTCCCTTCTTCCGGTTCCAAACGCGCCCATTCAATTGATAAGCGATAAACATTATTATTTAGCTGTTGAATAAGATCGTGGTCTTCCTTAAAACGATGATAACTGTCACAGGCCTGACCAGAAGAAAAAAGAATGCGATTCTGTTGTTCAAACTGCCACCAATCAGAATTAAAATTATTCCCTTCCACCTGATGGGCGGAAGTGGCCGTGCCCCACAAAAAATTTTTGGGGAAAACAAAATTACCATTTTTGGCATTAAGTCGCATGGACATAAATTTAATCCACAGTAATTTTTATCATCACTTTAAATTATAACACAAAAACAAGTTAAGCACCAAAATTAAACTCAAATGTTAAACCTCAAATCTCAAAACCAAAACTTAAAACTAAAAACTTATGACTGTTAATTTTGACATTTGAGTTATGGTTTTGACTTTTGACCTTTGAATTTTGAGATTATTGATTGCTAAAATAAAATTGTAAAACATCTCTCACCACTGGTGCGGCGCTAACACTGCCCTCCACGCCATTTTCAATTAGCACCGTCACGACGATTTCCGGTTGGTCAAAAGGAGCAAAAGAAGTAAACCAGGCGTGCGGAGCTTGATTGCCGCCGACCTGAGCAGTGCCAGTTTTAGCCGCCGCTTTCACCGGCAGAGATAATAAAATTTGCGCGGAGCCGGTAGTCACAGCGGCGCGCATGCCCTGGCGGACTAAAGCCACGTGAGCAGGATCAATCAAACCAGAAACTAAAGTTTTCGCTGCCACAGCCATGGTCTGATTTTTTTCATCAATAAATTCTTTAACTAAATGCGGCTGATATAAAGTACCGCCATTGGCAAAAAAAGTAGTCAGTTGGGCGATCTGCAGCGGCGTGACCGTGATGTCGCCCTGGCCAATGGAAAGATGATAAGTGTCGCCAATATACCAACTTTCATCTTTGGTTTTGAATTTCCAATCGCGGCTGGGCAAAAAGCCAATTTGTTCGCCAGGCAGATCCAGGCCGGCAGTGCGGCCGAAATAAAATTGGCGAGCGTAATTAATAATTTTATCCACACCCAAACCGACAAATTTTTCATAACCGCCGCCGACATAATAAAAAAAAGTGTTGACGGATTCGGCAATGGCTTTAATGACATCGGTGACGCCATGGCCGCCAGTTTTCCAATCAGGAAAAAACCAGGATTCAATGCTGATGCCGCCTTGTGAAAAAACCGTGGTGGCGGCGGTGATAATTTTTTCCTGCAAGCCCGCGGCGGCCAACATCAATTTAAAAGTAGAGCCAGGCGGATATTCGCCCTGAATGACGCGATTAAAAAGCGGCTGTTTTTCATTTTGCAGCAACTGGGTAATGGCGGCGCTATTTTTCAGCGGATCAGAAAAATAATTATTATCAAACTGCGGACAGGAAACTAACGCCAGGATTTCGCCCTTGCGCGGATCTAAAGCTAGGCCAGCTGCCTTACCGCCATAAGCTGAGGCATGTCGACATAAAGTCTGCGCGAAAATTTTATTAAGTTCCGCGTCTAAAGTTAAAACCAGATTAGCACCTTTTTTGGCTTCCGTCTGGCCAATAATTCTCTTAACATTACCGCGCACGTCCACTTCTAATTCTTTCAAGCCGGGCTGGCCGCGCAATTTTTCATCATAAACTTTTTCCAGTCCGCTCTTGCCCACCCACTCAATCAGCTGATAACCTTTCTTTTTTAAAGCCGGCCAATCCTGTTCCGAAATTTTTCCCAAATAACCCAGCACGGTGGCCAGGCCATAATTAGCAACCAGATATTTCCGCCGGCTGAAAGAAGAAAGTTTTAACTCCGGCCAGGCGTCCAAACGCACCACTATTTCCAAAGCTCGCTCATAAGAAATATTGTCTAGTAAAACTAAAGGATCAGTCAAAGGCCCGACATGAGTTTCGATTTTTTGTTGGTTATCGGCCGTAGCGGCTTCGGGAATAGTGGCGCTTAAAAAATTTTGGAGTTCCTTTTTCTGTTCAGCGCTCAAAAAATCAGCAGGTTGATAAGATAAAATAAAATTTGGTTCGTTACTGACCAGCGGTTTTAAGTCACGGTCAAAAAGAATGCCGCGCGGCGCCAGCTGGCGTTCCAGGCGCAGGCGATTGCCTTCGGCGATGTTATACCAGTAATGGCCCTGGACAATTTGCAAATAAAAAAAGCGGGTTAAAAAAACCAGCAGCAAGAAAAAAATAAAAAAGAAAAAAACAGAAACGCGGCGCTGGTTAAGGCTATTACCGCGAGCCAAGCGCACGGCGTCAAAATTAAAAATTTCGCCGCCAGCGCCGGGCTGAAAGCGGTTTAATTTGTGGTCGCGAATATGGCGGGAATTTTCCTCAATGACAAAAGGATTATTTTTCATAACCGAGAGAATGTCATTTTATAAGTTTATCCCGAGCGACCCCGATAAGCGAAGCGCTATCGGGAGAGTCGAGGGATCTCGTTAGTTTTTTATCTGTATTTCTGCCCTCATCTTATCACTTCCCTTAATTTTTGACAAAAGAAAAACCCCGAAAAGAAAATCTTCTCGGGGTTTGCAAGATGAAAATCAGTGAATCAGAATGGTGGCGATGATCGCGGCCAGAATTATGGCCGGTACCACCCATTCACCTTTTCCTCCGCCTTCACCAGGTCGGGCGAAATTTTTCCGGCTGAAAGCCATGTTTGACCTCCTTTTTTGTTTAATTGCAGCTAAAATTCAAGGCAAGATAAATTTTAGCTCCGCCGTCTTTTTTTGTCAAGTACTGTAAAATTTAAAATCTCACCACCTCGCCGGGCTTAATTTTTCTTTCTTTATTTTTAGCACGATTAAAACTGACAACCTGGCGGTCATCGCTCAAACTATTTAAACTAAGGCCGGTTACTTCCGGACGGTGGTCAACCAAAAAATTGGCTTTAGCCGTGGTATGTTTTTCTATTTTATTTTCCGGTTCGGCCGGCGCGGGCGGATTATTTTTTACTTCATCTTTTTCAATTCTTTCTTTGGTCGCTGCTGGTTTGGCTTGAACCGCGGGCTGGAAAGTTTCCTCTTTTTTTTCAGTCACTTTTTCAGCCACCGCCGGCGCGGCTGTTTGTTCCATTTCTTTTTTCTGTTTGGCGCGCAATTTTTCAATTTCCCCTGGCAGATGCTCATTTTTGGATTTCAGTTTGCGCGGATCAATGGCGCCTTTTTTAAATAAAGGCAAACAATCTTTGCAGAAAATCGCTTTGCTCAAATCAGGAATAAAATTGATGGCGGTGTGCGCGCCGCAATTATCACAAAAAGCGTGCAGTTTAGTTTCATCTTTTTTAGGTTTGGCTTCCGTTACCTTAAACATGGCTTCATCGTCAGGAATTTCATCACCCTCGGCCACCCCTTGAAACATTTTGTCCACGCCGGACCAGCGCACGATTTTTTCCTCCACTTCTTCTTTGGGATTGGTGTAACGTTCGCGGCAGACTTTAATAATTTTTTCTTTGTTGTCATTTTCCCGGCCAGTAGACAGTGGCGGTAAGGTCAGCGCGGTAAAGGGTTGAGAAACCATGCCATTAATCAACAATTTCAGGACGATTTCGTATTTGCCAATATTGACCAGCTCTTCTTCCAAAAAAGCGGGTTCAAATTCAGTGATTAAAAATTTAGCGTCAGCAGAACCGACACGGAAACAAACAATGGTGCCGACGTTGCCAAAAACCGCGTCTTTGACTTTTTTAGAATCCGGCGACACCAGTTGCTCCACATATTGGTGCGCGATAATCAAATTCAAATGATACTTTCGAGCTTCGGATAAAATGTCGGCAAAAGATTCGGTGGCAAAATTTTGAAACTCATCAACATAAAGATAAAAATCCAAACGTTCTTTTTCTGGAATGTCCACGCGCGACATGGCAGCCAGCCATAACTTGGTCACCATCATGGCGCCCAGCAAAGCCGAATTGTCTTCACCGATTTTGCCTTTAGACAAATCCAAAAGCAAAATTTTACCTTCGTCAATAATAGCGCGCGGATCAATGGTAGATTTGGGCTGGCCGACAATATTTCTAATGATGGAGGAAGATAAAAATTGGCCCACTTTGTTTTGGATTGGCGCGATGGCTTCCTGGCGGAATTTGTCGCTGTAATTAGCATACTCATTGATCCAAAAAGATTTGACCACCGGATCTTTAATATTGTCCACAATTTTTTTGCGGTAATTTTTATCCGCCAACATGCGCATGATGCCGAGTAAAGTATTGCCCGGCGAATCCAGCAACGCCAAAATCGTATTGTTTAAAATATATTCCATGCGCGCTGACCAAAGATTAGCCCAGATTTTTTTGAAAACGCTCATCAAGCCAGAAGCCACTAAATGTTTATGTTCGGGATTGACACTTTCCAAAATATTGAAAGCCATGGGATGGTTCGTGTCAGAAGGATTAAAATAAACGACATCATTGACGCGGTTACTGGGAATATAATTTAAAATGGCATTGATGACATCACCGTGAGGATCAGTAATAGCCACGCCATGCCCGCGTTCAATATCCTGCAAAGCCATGTTAGCCAACAAAGTAGTTTTACCCGAACCGGATTTGCCCAAAACATACATATGCCGCCGCCGATCATCGGTTTTAATGCCAAACTTTTTCAGCTGATTTCTGAAGTTGGTGGCCGCGAAGTAAGTTACTTCATTTTCGTGGTCGTGATTATAAATGGGCATAGATTAAAATTTTCAACTACTGGTTTCGGTGTCGCTCCCAGTATCGGTGTCGTCAAAAGGTTTCGGCTTTAAGCCGCCTCACGACAACCCTAAACGATACGAGCCGCGACAACGAAACCGAAAACCGTAAAAAATTATACTGGCAAATCTGGCGGTGGCGCTACTTTCACATTGCGGCCGGGCTTGCTTTCTCTTTCTTTTTCATCGGAGGAAGAAAAAATAGCCGGGCCATTGGCTTTTACCTCTTCCACCGCAGAAGTGGCAACTTCATACGGCACGCCATAAGGCGCGGCAATTTTTTTGCTTTGGGCAAAACGCACCGCTGTGGTTGGCACTTCAATCGTCGGGAAATGATAAAGTGAAGCCAGTTCTTCCGTATTTAAAAGATAACCATCTTCTTTGACGCCGCCCATCAAACTGCGGAATTTATACCAATTCAAAATTTTGCGCTGGCGTTTATATGTTTTTTTGCCGGTAAAATCAAAATCCACTTTAGTGGAAATTTTGCCACAAGGTTTAAAACCATTCATCCAAGCAAACTGTTTTAAAGCGCCGACAAACGGCGCCACGCCGCGCGGCCGAGAAAAACCCTCGCCTTTACCCAAATAAATCAGGCGCATTTTAGTTTTATAACCGGGCTTGGAGGATTTGATTTCAATGGAATTAGCTGTTTCTACTTCACCCTTTGACATGTAAAGTATGTTAGAAGGAAATTCGTTTTTTTCTTCTTTGGGTGGTTTATGCAAAGGAAACATAAAACCGAAAGTGGTATAAAGCTTGTCCAGAACGCTATCTACCCGAGCATCAATCCCTTCTTTTTTTTCTTTTTCCTTAACACCAATCAATTTCTTGACCATCTTAGTGGCCTTTTCTTTCCATTTGTCATCACTCGGCCGCGCCACAATCTGAAACCAGAGTTGTTCCTCAGGCCCGATTTTCGCCATCATCTCTAACATCGCCGCCATGGGATCAACTATTTTTCGAGCAATACTATGTTCAAACATAGGGTAGGTGCGGATAGGAAAAAGTTCATCGGCCGTCATTTCAAATTGCGTGCCCCATAAACTCCAGCCTTTTTCTTTAAAATTAGCCGGGGTAAATTCGGCGGTATAATCTTCAATCTCTGTTATTTCCGCGCTGGGATACTGGGCATAAATGGCGGCTTCCATCAAATCACGAAAATTTTTAGGCGTGCGGATGACATATTGGACATAACCCCCGATCGAAACAATTTCAAAACTCATGGCTGGCAGAAATTGCCCTTTCCACCATTTTTCCCACCAGTTAGCGCCGGAAGCGTAGCCGGCAATCTGATTAAAAATCTGCTCCACAGCTTTGGGCGACTGCTCATTATTTTTCGGCACATCCACAGCCAAACAAATCCATTTTAAGGTGGCGGCATATTTGTTGCCACGTTGCATCAGCCAAACTTCATTCAATCCCTGAAAAATTGTAAAGACAACAAAAATCCAGCCACCATTAATAAAAAGTGTCCACATGATGGCCAGCGGGTTTTGTTGGCCCAACTCGCCAAGATATTCCAGAGCAAAACGAAGATAATCAAAGATGGTAGCCATGGTGGATAATTTTCCTCTTAAATAATTATACCATAAAAGATTAAAAAACGACAGCGCAAAAAAAGACAAAAATTATTTTTTGTCTTTTTCTTCTTCGTAATATTTTTGGTTCTTGATTTTTTCCGGCAGATAATCCTGCTGGCCGGCCTCGGGCGTGTAGTCATGGCTATATTTATAACCCTGGCCATAACCCAATTTTTTCATCAATTCCGTGGGAGCGTTGCGCAAATGCAAAGGCACTGGCAGGTTTAAAAAATTTTTAACATCTTCTTCCGCTCGGCATAAAGCCAGATAAGATTTATTTGACTTTGGGGACTTGGCCAGATAAACCACGCCTTGCGCCAAATTAATCCGAGCTTCAGGTAGACCGATTTTTTCCACAGCTTCAAAAACAGCATTAGCCACGATTAAAGCCAAAGGATTAGCATTTCCAATGTCTTCCGAAGCTAAAATAATCATGCGGCGAGCGATAAATTTGGGATCTTCACCCGCTTCCAACATGCGCGCCAGCCAGTAAAGCGCGCCATCCACCGAAGAGCCGCGCAAAGATTTAATAAAAGCGGAAATAACGTTATAATGTTCGTCGCCGGCACGATCATAAAGCAGAGCTTTGTGCTGCAAAGCTTCTTCCACTAATTTAACATCAATAGTTCTTTGGCTTTTGATCACTGGCGCGTTTTTGACCGCCACTTCCAAAGCATTGAGAATTAAACGCGCGTCGCCATTGGAATATTTAATCAGTGCTTGGCAGGCTTCGGGCAAAATAGTAGCCTGATATTTGCCTAAGCCTCGTTCGGTATCATTCAGCGCGCGCTGGATAATTAAATTGATATCTGCCGGCGCCAGTGGTTTTAAAACATAAACCCTGGTGCGGGAAAGTAAAGGCGAAACCACTTCAAAAGAAGGATTTTCTGTGGTGGCGCCGATTAAAGTTACAATGCCCCGTTCCACAAAAGGCAACAGGCCATCCTGCTGAGCTTTGTTCCAGCGATGAATTTCATCAATAAACAGAATGGTGCGGCGATTATAAAGCCGGCGCGCTTCTTTGGCTTTTTCCACGGCCGCGCGCAGATCTTTCATGCCCGCGGTCACACCGGACAAGCCAATAAAATTAGAATTAGTCAGCTGGGCAATGACAAAAGCCAAAGTAGTTTTGCCCGAACCTGGCGGACCCCAAAAAATTAAGGACGGTAAATCATCAGCTTCCAAAGCTTTTCTTAATAAAGTGCCCGGTCCGATAATATGCTGCTGGCCAAAAAATTCCTGCAAAGTACGTGGCCGCAGACGGTCGGCTAAAGGCGCGTTTTGCGCTACATTTTCTTGGTATTTAGGTTCAAAAATATTATCCATATAAATGCGAATAATACAAATTAAAGCTAATAATGCGAATGTAAAAGTGGTAATTTTATTTAAGCATAAATTTAAAAAAAGAAAAAGCGGAAAAATCCGCTTTTCTTCAAAGCAAACGGCCGGACATCAATTTATTGCTGCTGCTTTTGTTGACAGCCGCACTGACAGTCAGGAGTACATTCGCAACAGACCTGACAAACATCGGTCTGGCAAGAACATTTATTCTCTTCGTTAAGCGGCTGACCGCATTGACGACAGGTGTTCATATAATTATTTATCATTGTCCAAGGCATCAGCCTGGACAATTTTAGTTATATTTTTTTCTATTTTTTCCAGACGCACATAAAGATGAAAAATTAAAAAGAAAAGCGCCAGTAAGCCTAAATAAAACACCAAATCAGCGCCACGACCAATGCCTAAAAAATTAGCCAATTTAGTTAAAAAATTGGGCACCCACACCGCCACCAGCACTGCCACCCAAAATAAAAACCAGCCAAAAAATTCAGTCCATCTCATTGATCGTCTTTTCTTTTTGCTAAACAAATTTAAAATGGTAAAAAGGGCAAAAAGAGAAATAAGGATTTGAATTAGCATATTTTTAAGGGTATCATCCTGACGACTCCGACGTTATGTCGGAGGAGGAAGCCTGCCTGACGGCGAGGCAGGAATCTCGTTGTTTTCCACACGAGATTCCTTAGCCGATGTACTATCGGCCCCGGAATGACAACCGCCTATTTAATCATTTTCTTAATAAACAAGTCTTTTAAAATTTTTACTCCCCCGCCAATCCCCTGCCCGAATTCATGATAAATCACGGTCACCGGCAGTTCGCGCCAGCGCAAATTATTTTTTTTAATCTGGGCCACGATTTCGGTATTGTGCGCCATGCCGTCCTGATCAATTTTGATTTTGGCCGCTGCCAACCTGTTCATAGCGCGTAGGCCACAATGAGCATCGGTTAACTTTAAACCAGTCAGAAAATAATTAAGTATTCGGGCCGTCGGCAAAATAAAATACTTTTTTAAAAAAGGCATGTTTTTATTCGCATTTATTTGCCGGCCTAATTCGCACCCATTCGCATATTTAAAAAACCGCGAACCCAAAACAATATCCACTTCCCCACGCGCCAGCGGTTCAATTAAAGTTTTAATTTCACTAGATAAAAATTGCCCATCGCCATCAAAATGCACCATGATTTCCGCGCCGGCGCGCAAAGCATAAAGCGTGCCCGTGGCCAAAGCTGCGCCCTGCCCGCGATTAATTTTATGGCATAAAACCACCGCGCCAGCTGCCCGCGCTAATTCGGCCGTACGATCAGCAGAACCATCGTCAACCACTATCACGTAATAACCTAAAATTAATAATTCATTTACAACATCACTAATGTGTTTTTCTTCATTGAAAGCAGGTATGATGATAAAAATATTAGAAAACATAAAACCAAATTACTAATTCCTAATTTCAAATTTCCAATGAAATATCCAGTACTCAATGTCCGAAGTTCGGTTTTTGTCCCGCTCGGCGGAACAAAAACCGACAGATTAAAAATTACCCGCCCGACTGAACGACGGTCAGTCGTTCGGGCGGGGAAATTGAAAATTGGAAATTAAAAACTACCCCCGATACTCACGCAGGTGCACTTTCATATTCTCAATGGTTTTAGCTAAACCGTCAATCAAGGAAATCATGGGAAACCAACCCAGAGATTCTTTAGCCAAACTGATGTCAGGAATGATCTGAGAAGACGTATAAGGCAAATGTTCTTTAAATTCTAAAGTGGAAGTGGAGCCGCAAAGTTCTACAATTTTTTTAGCGAGCTCGCCGACATAAATAGGATGATCGCTGCCCAAATTGACGGGTAAATTCAGCTCCGAAGCCATTAAACGCGTCACGCCATCAATCAAATCTTCCACAAAACAATAACTGCCCATTTCATTTTCTGCGCCATAAACGCTAACCGTCTTATTATTTAAAGCATTATTAATAAAATCAGGAATCATGCGGCCATCATCCAGGCGCATGCGCGGGCCAAAAGTATTAAAAACACGCGCAATTTTAGTGTCCACGCCCTCCTTGGTATGAAAATTAGCGACCAAACTTTCTGCAAATCTTTTGCCTTCATTATAACAAGAACGTGGGCCAACTGGATTAACTATCCCCGGATTATCTTCGCGCACCTGCCCGCTTTCCTTGACTTCGCCGTAAATGGCCGAGGTGGAAAGATGTAAAAATTTGGCGCTATATTTCTTAGCCAACACCAGCATATTGTAAGTGCCGAAAGAGTTAGCCAATAAAGTTTCAATAGGCATGTTGTTATATTCGCGCGGCGAAGTCGGACAGGCTAAGTTATAAATTTCCTGCACGCCCTGCAGTTCAATTTTGAAATCTTTGAGTTCAGGAAAATTTTCCAGCTTGAGCGGTTCGGTAATGTCGTGGCGGATAAATTTGAAATCTGGATTGCGTAAGAGATGATCAATGTTTTTTTCCGAGCCAGTGATAAAGTTATCGACGCAGATGACATGGTTGTATTTAACCAACTCATCACAAAGATGTGAGCCGATGAAACCGGCGCCACCGGTGACGAGAATGTTTTTTTTGCCAGAAGGAAAAGTCATAAAAATAAAATTTAGTTTTCCTCGCCTTCGTTCACCAACAACCCTTTAACACTCCGGCGGGTAAACTACTTAAAATTAAAAATTAAATATCAAATATAAAAATTGGTATTCCGCTACGCGGAATAAATTCACGATCCGAAATTTGCCAAAGGCAAATTTCGGTCATCATATTTTTGATTTTTTATCTTTTATTTTTTATTTACCTTCCACAGCCACGCGCACACCGCCGCGAAAACGCTCATCGTAAGCAAAAAACTGATTTTCTAACTGGCCATCACTTTGAAAAATGCGCACCTGCGGACCACCGCCCACGCCAGCGCCAGTCACCACTTCGCCTAAATTGTCACCATCAATGTCGCCGCCAGCCACCCAAACGCCGCCACGAAAATTTTTAGCAAAAGCTAAAAAATTAGCTTTCAAAACGCCAGCACTGTCAAAAATTTTAACCCACGGTTCACTCCCAGCCGACGCGCCAATAATTATTTCTGCTTTGTTATCACCATTCAAATCAGCCGCGGCCACATGCAATCCTTTTTTAATTTCTTTCTTATCTGCTAAAAATAAACCGATCATTTCACCGCGCTGATTAAAAATTTTCACCAACGGCTCAAGAGAGTTTTTGGGAACCGTGATAATCTCCGCTAAACCATCACCATTAATATCAGCTGCTGCCACTTCCACCCCGCCCCAAAAATTTTTGCTATAAGCAAAAAATTGGCCTTCTAAAATACCGGTGGCACTATAAAATCTGATATGTGGACCGCCGCCAGTGCCAGCCGTGGTAATAATTTCCATCAAACCATCGCCATCAACATCAGCCGTGGCCACTTCCACTCCGCCCTTAAAATTAAGCGTGAAAGGAGTAAGCTGCTCCAAGAGAGCGCCACTGCTTGAAAAAATCTTAGCCCAAGGATAAGCGCCGCGACCTAAACCCGCCACCACTTCTAAAGAACCATCTTGATCTAAATCACCGCCGGCCAAAGAAAGTCCGCCGCGGAAACGAGAATCATAAGCAAAAAATTCACTCTCCAGAGAACTCATCTTAAAAATTTTGACATGCGGACCGCCACCAGCACCGGCCGCAGTAAGAATTTTAACTTGTTGAATTTTTTTTGTCGGCTGTTCAGTCACGGTCAAATTTAAGGCCTGATAAACATTGAGCAAACCAGCGCCCAATTTGCCCACAAAATTTCTATTCAAACCATCAATATTTTCAGCGCTGTTTTCTATAATTTTCTGCACCTGCTCTAAAGAAAGTCCGGGTTTTAACGATTTAATCAAAGCTACTGTACCGGCCACCTGTGGCGTAGAAACAGAACTGCCAGTCCAACCGCCTAAATAATAATCTTTAAATTCAAAATTAGTGTCATCATGAAAAACAGTGCTGAAAACCCGCAAACCCGGAGCGGAAATATCAATGCAGTTAACACCATAATTAGAAAAACTGGCTAACCGTTTATCATTATCCGTGGCAGCCACACCTAACACCCAGTCCTCGCCAGCTGGTCCGGTGTAACAAATCGGATACATTTTGTTGTCAGGCAAATCCATATCCACGCCCTGCGCCACCTCATTGCCAGCCGCGGCCACCAAAATAACACCGGCTTCATAAGCGCGTTTAACTGCAGCTTCCAAAGTCTTACTGTTGCCGGAACCCACAAAGCTTAAATTAATAACTTGAATTTTTTGTTTAAGAGCATAATCAATGGCTTCAGCTACTTTATCAGTGGTACCGGTACCTAAACCATCTAAAGCGCGTAAAGACATGATTTTAACATTCCAGGCCACACCGGCCACGCCTAAATGATTGCCGCCACGAGCCGCCGCCACGCCGGCCACCACTGTGCCATGATTAATGCCGGTTTTGGTAAAAGGTTCCACGAGTTTAGGCGCAGGATCATTGTTGTTAGTTACAAAGTCCCAGCCATTAACATCATCGGTATAACCGTTTTCATCATCATCAATCCCATTGCCAGCAATCTCTTTGGGATTAAACCAAAGATTGTCTTTGAGGTCCGGGTGTTTAATGTCTACGCCCGTATCAATTACGGCAATGGTCACCTGAGCGGAACCAGTCGTGATATTCCAGGCCTGATTGGCTTTAATCAAAGAGAGATAAATTTGCTGCGGATAATAATCATCCAATGGTTCGCCCACGGTTTGATAAAGATAATTTGGTTCAGCATATGCCACGGCCGGCTGGTCATTATAAAACTGAAGCAATTCATGTAATTCGGCATCATTTGCAAATTTAAACTTCAAAACCTGTTCCACATTTTTTAATTTAATCAACAATTCGCCGGCTTGGTGCGGCGCCAATTGTTTTGCCACTGCCTGCACCCGAAAATTGCCACTCAATAAAGAAAGGGAGAAAAAAGAAAACAGAAAACAAAAGAGAATAATTTTTTTAAGCATAAGTTTTAATTACTGGAGTATTTGTAAAAATTTTTCCGCTTCCGTCGCCAATTCCGGATTTAATTCCACGGCCCTGGTCACGGCGGCGCGGGCTTTTTCTTTTTCTCCAACTTGCGCGTAACCGGCCGCCAATTTGGCATAATTTTCACCACTGGGATAAAGTATGGCTATTTTTTCCAAAACTATTACTACCTTATCGGTCTGACCAGCTATCAAAAAAATGCGATAAAGACGCTGGAGGTTTTCCTGATCATCAAAATTATACTTCCGGCTCACCATAAAATCATATTGTTCCTGAGCCAAACTATCTTTTCCAGCTACCACATAAACCGCCATTAAATTCCAACGCGATTCCATGGTTCGTGGATTTAATTCCACCGCCTTTTTAAAAGCTTCTATGGCTTCGTTATATTTTTTCATGCCCACATAAGCCTGGCCCATTTCAAAATAAATCTGCGGCCTAGTTGGTGAAAGTTGTGAAGCTTTTGCTCCCCAATCCAAAACTTCTTGAAAACGACGCGCGTCATAATTCACTCCTCGATTTAAAATTGCCATTAAATACAAATAGTTTTGCACATCCCAGGGCGACTCATTAATATTTTTCTTCAATTCGGCAATAGTCAATTCATAATTTTTAGCAATCTGTTCGTTAGTCAAGCCATTTTGAGTATTATTTTGAACCAAAATATTATCAGCTAATTTTTGGCGTAATTCCGGCGTTTGATAAGTATTCATGTCAATAGCCATTTTAAAAATATTCACCGCCGTTTGCTCTTTATTAGCGGCTGACGCAATTAAAGCATTAACTGACTGCCGATTAGCCTGCAATGGTTTAATATTGAAAATATAAACGCCAAAAATTAAAAATATAAGGACAATTATCATTGGCATGAGATAAAATTCATTCCTTGTTTGTTGTCCGCCGGTCGCAACCGCAAATTGCTGGTTAGCCGCCGGTAAGTGGTTATCTTTTATCTGAGTCAAAAAAACCGTCAAAGCGAAAAGATTAAACATTATTAAATAGCTAGCTAAAACATCAAAAACAAAAATGTTCTGTAAAAAATGAGCCAACAAAGCAATAAATAAAATACGGGTGGCGGCAAAATAAATCTTACTTCTCAAAAGCGCGCGCCAGGCAACAACAAAAACTGCCAAATAAACCAGCAGACCAATTAAACCCGTTGCTACCGCCACATCAAAAATGGTATTATGCGCGCGGTCAAACCACAGCTGTGAACCTTGATCCATAAAAATCTCGGCGTGAAAATATTTATTAAAAGCGATATTATAATTTTCCCAGCCGTAACCGACAAGAAATCTGTCTTTCCAGCCTTTCCAAGATGAATCCCAGGCCAGAAAACGGGACTGGGTAGTAATATCATTACGGGAAATGCGCACTAAACGGTAAAGGGTGGGCTGGTTTTTAACCCAGGCAGCATTCCGGCTAAACCAAACCGTAGCGCCAAAACCAATCACTAAAATCAACACCGCTAAAAAAGCAAATTTAATTTTTACCTGTTTTTTGGCCTCGTTTTCATCTTGAATACGGCGTCGGAAAATAAAAAATAAAGCTAATAATGGCAAAGTAGCGGCTAAAGCTAAAAACGCGCCACGGGTTTGTGTCTGGTAAAGAACATATAAACTCAAAAGCCCGCTCATAATAAAAAATATTTTTCCGGCCAGGTGTTTTCTTTCAAAAAATAAAAGCAAAGAAAGATAAAAAATCTGTAAAGTATAAGCGCCTAAAAAGGCGGCGTTGCCAATGGTGGCAGTAAGACGGCCCCCGCCGGAATTAATAATATTCCACCAGAGAAATTTTTGGGCATTAATTTTCTGCAGTATGGCATAACCTTCAACCAAAACTCCGACTACCACGGCGCTGGTTAGGTAATCCAACCATTCTTTTTTACTTTTAAAAGTCCAGGTTAAAATCAAAAAATAAATAATCAAATGAGAAATAGTCAAAAAGCCTTCGCCGCGCTCGATGGTGCCCCAGAAACTTTTATAAAAATTCACGCCGGTCAAACCGGTTAAAAAAATTATGGCGCCAAAAATTACCACCAACCAGGAAATTAAATTCATTTTCGGCCGGTAATTTTTGTCCAGCAGCATCAACCAGAAATAAAAGAAAACGGCAATCTCCACCATCATCCGGAAAAAAATTGTCTTACCGGTAATAAAAGGAAAGAGTAGATTAACGGGCAAAATTAAAGGTGTCAACAAAATACCAAAAAGACAGAACTTCAAAACCCGCTGTAAAAATTTAGCTAAACCTTGAGTCGTCATAAGAAAAATTAACCGCAGTTAACGGCCTTTTTAATTTAAATTTATTATAACAAAAAAAATAAAAAGAGACAAAAACAAAAACACCCCCGAATTCGGAGGTGTTTTTAAGCCTTATTTAGAAGACATGATGCGGAACATGGTTGTGCCGCAGGTCGGGCAAACGCCCTTCATGGCGTTTCTGGTCTTGCCACCCTTGGCTTTAAAGGTGGTTTCCTTGGCATCTTTCATTTCTTTCTTAGCCTTGCATTTAACGCAATAAGCTACAGTAGCCATAGTATTTCTCTCTTTTAGCGCCGATTAGCTTAGAAATGGCGTAAAGTGGCGTTTAGAAGCCTTTCTAAACGCTGTTTTACGCTATTTTTAGCAAAATTAACGCTAAAGTTATTTATTAAAAAATACACTTTTCAACGACGCTTGCCTTAATTATAGCGCATTTAAGATTATTTGTAAAATAGAAAAAGGATTGACACCAAAATTTTACTATGCTAATATAAAAATAGCAATAACCGTGAAAACACTTCAACGATTCACAATTAAGGAACAGGAGGGAGTCATGGGTGTAAAATTAACGAAAAAACAGAAAACGTCTTTGCTCTTCAATCTTTTATGTATTATTATTGCTTCTGTTTTTTTATGTTGTGTTTTGTATTTAGTTTGTAGTTCGTTTTTACTTAAGAATTCGTAATATAAGGCCCTGCTCGCGACACGCGCGCAGGGTTTTTTATTTGAAAACCCCACCTTGAATGCTACTTTCTCGCATTATAAATCACTCCTCGGCGCAATCGGCCATCATTTCAATGGGGAAATTATACAGCCGCAAAAGCGCACAGACGATACCATCATTGCCATCAAAAACCAGCTGCCATTGGTCGTTGATCTTAGCGGCTAAAAAATTACTATCCGTTGCTGTGGCGTTAGCGCCAAATTTTACTCCGCCGCGAACATGAGTTTCGGTGGTCAGAGAAATAGTCACCCGCACCTCGGCCACCGGCTTCTGATATTTAGCCATAAAAAGTTGGCGTAAGACATTAGACAGCTCTTCGTCACAAGTTTCTTCCCAAATCCGTAGGCATTTGTTTTTAAGTTCACGCCAGCTGTAGCCGGCTGAACCAAGACAGCCGTGTTCATCGCGATCGCCGCCGACAATTACGTTTTCAGTGGTCTGATTATTATTTTTATCAATAACGATCTTCTGGCCACAAGTGGAAAAAGCAAAAACAATAATCAAAACGACCATTAAATTTGTTTCTTATAATAAAACCATTTTACCAATTCAATCAAACCCATAATCACGAAGCTCATAGTTATAACGTAAAGCCAATGAAAAACATTAAGAGGCGTGGTGCGAAAAACTACCTGTAAGGGCCGTAAATAGATAGCGGCTAACTGCAGAAGAAAACCAATCAAAATTCCTATCAGAAGAAATTTATTTTCTAACCAAGAAACCCGCCAAAAAGGCCGTCTTGTTTGACGAATACTAAAAACATAAAATAAAGTGCTAACCCCAAGTAAAGCAAAAGAAACGGTATTAGCCAAAACAAAATTTTCTGCCTGTCGTTGCCAGAAAAGGAAAAAAGAAAAAAGAATTAAAACAGCGCAGACAAAGCTGATTAGAAAAATTAAAGTTTTGTTCTGGCGATCTAAAATTTCTATTTTCTTATGTTTTTTATCCATTAAGTTTTCTGTTTCGTTGTCGCGTGCCAACGCTAACGCTGGAAAAATATCGTCAACCATATTAACCCAGATTATCTGCGAAGCTAAAACCGGCATGGGCCAACCTAGAAATAGAGCGCCGACGATTAAAAAAATTGCACAAAAAGAATCAGAAAGA
>Ga0233422_10000135_pt1 | contig 40649 bp, 52 predicted proteins | sample Watercolumn_Mata_2_FD_182724 | JGI IMG/M metagenome (GOLD analysis project Ga0233422, IMG submission 182724) | Freshwater microbial communities from Lake Matano, South Sulawesi, Indonesia - Watercolumn_Matano_2014_110_MG | ecosystem: Environmental > Aquatic > Freshwater > Lake | place...
TTTTTTCAATCAAAAAGATCCAAAAACCATTAAAAAATGCGATTAAGAAAATTTCGATTATATATAATGATCTTGAGATGATTAATGCTCTTTTCTTTCCTATTAGATCAGTTATTACACCCGAAGGAATTTCAAAAATTAAGGTAGCAATAGCAAATATAGACATAATTAAAGAAAATTGTGCGATAGAAACTTGAGAGGCTATATAAAATAGCGCAAGAACTGGAATGAAAAATCTGCCCCACATCAAACTGTCAGTTATGTAAATTAAAGGAATATTTCTTTTTATGCTCATTTTATCTAAATAACTCTTTCTTCACTAATCAGTCCTTTTACTATTCTTATTTGAGAATTCGAGACTTTAAAATGTTTTGCCAAAAGTTTTATGAGTTCGATGTTAGCTTTGTTGTCTTGTGGGGGAGATTTTAAGAAAACTATGTTTAATTCTTGACTGAATTCACTTTTTGAACAATTTGGCTTGACTTTAACTTTGAGGATTATGTTTATATGGGGATATCTGATTTTAGTTAGTGAGTTCAGCGCTTCTAACTCGATGCGTAACGTTGTGAACTCAGGAGATTATATAGTTTAAATATTTTTTACTACTTCTTCATCTTAAATATGAATTTCAATTCATAAAACTTTTTAAAGTCAGTTTTTCATTAGATCTCTCATGATAACAATTGAAAAATATTTTAGAGATGTTTATAGAAAACTTTCTAGAGAATCTTCTATGAAGAACATGATTCTCCTTGTTTACCAAAGACCTGATAAATCTTTTGTTCCGAGAATTGGATTAGAAGAACACGAACTTGTTAGAGACATGATACAGGAACAATATCGTAATCATACCCCCTTATTAACTTCTTTTGATTATATTTGTGCAAAAGTAGATGGCCCTCTTAAAAAGACACCTAAAAAGAGAATTCAAGTTAAAAAATAATAATAAGGTTTTCGATGTATCACTTATAGAGAGGACATGTCCATATGTTGTTAATTGAGGTTTTATTGTTGTCGTGTTTCAAAGAAATGAAAGTGAATGAAAATATGGACAACCCTAAACTTAGAGATGGCCTTTACAGATGCCAAATTTTATTTACACTTATTGATGTACACTCTTTACAAGTCATTAAAACTACTTCTATATGAGTTATAACTGAAAACTGATAGACAAGCCACTTTCTAGTTAGCAATTTATCAAAAATCATCACTTGATTTTTGTTCATGAAAACAAAACCATAAAAATACTCTTGTCAAAGCTCAACCAACTCAGCTACTGCGTCAATTTTGTTTTCTTTGACATGAACTGAAAAAGGGACACGAGCCAACTTTCCTGATGGGGTTCCGCTTGGGTCAAGAATAATTATGTTTTCCTTTTTTTCATGTCCTCCTGAAACAAGGATGTTTGTTTTTTGAGTAATGGAATTTGCCCATTTTGATATGAAAGAAGGAATTTTTTCATTTTTGCTGTAAGCTATATATTTTTCATAGAATTCATGAGAGACTGGTTTTTTTAATAGAAGATAAACATGATAACTTGAACCTGTGAAAAGAATTTGAACTCTGAATTTGATAAGTTTATTGAATGCAATATCAGAATTTATTTCATCTATAAGTGTTTTAGCTACTTTTCGTGCATCTTCGGTGCTTAAATCTCGTCTGTCAATGTCAATGAAAATCCTTTCAATTGGCTTGTTCTGATGTTCTGAATTTGTTGCGTAAAAGAATTCAACTGGCTTGTTTGGCGGAAAATAAAGCCAGATTTTTGCCTGGGTTTTGGTAAGTTGTTTATTTTGAATAGCATCATGACGTTTTAGCTTTGTCCTTAAATCAAAGAATTTAGGAGTGAGATTCTTTTTATTCAATTCTTGAACAAATAATGGCTCATCTTTAGAACCTCTTCTTAAAAAAACACCATTAGGAGGAATGTGTATCTTAGCTGCTATTTCCTTGCCTTTGATAAATGAAGAAAGCTCTTTTATGTGTTTTGAATAGAAATACAGGCAATCAAGATGGCCTTTGAAATAAAGTTCTTTTTCATACTCTTTTTTCATATTTTTGATAATAGTTCATTATTTAAAAACTATTTGAAAAAAACCCACACAAACCCGCCTTCGGCGGGCGTGCGCCAGCAGGCGCACGGTGTGGGTTTTTGTGCCTTGAATAAGATTTATAAACCTTCTTTCAAATAACTTATCATGGGATTAATGAGTGCACGGAAATTAGGGAAGCAAAGGCAAAAGTTCAGATGGAGACACTTCAAGTTCAAAAGAAGGCTCTTGAGACTTAAACAGAAGACTGATCCTTTAGAAGGAACTTCGCAAGCTAAAGGAATTGTTCTTGAAAAAGTTCAGCTTGAAGCAAAACAGCCAAACTCTGCTATGAGAAAGTGCGCCAAAGTCCAACTTCTTAAAAATAATAAGACAATTACAGCTTTTATCCCAGGAAACTTGGCTCAGAAGTTCATTGATGAGCATGATGAGGTTCTAGTAGAGGGAATTGGAGGAAAAATGGGAAGAGCAAAAGGAGATATTCCTTGTGTTAGATATCAAATTATAGCAGTAAATGACCAACCATTATCAAGATTGTGGCACGGAAAAATAGAGAAAGGTAGGAGATAAAACTAAATATAAAAACACAAGTTAAGTGTAAATTATTACTTTGTTTTCAAGAAAATTCCTGAAACACCAAAAAATAAAAAATTCAATTAAACACATACAGACATAAACTATAAAAACAAAAAAATGAAATTATTCGACTTATTTGAAACTGAAAACTTGGTTGTAAATGATCCTGGATTAAAGAATTATATAAATGTTGAACCAAGAATCATAATCAAGAGCCACGGAAGAGCAAGAGAAAAATTTACTAGGACAAAGGTAAATATTGTTGAAAAATTAGTAAATGAATTAGCTGTTCCAGGACACAGAGGAAAGAAGCACAAAGTCATAACAAGAGTTGCTGGAAAACACACTCAAGAAACAAGGGTTGTTATAGAGACTTTGAAAATAATCCAGAAGCAGACAAATCAAAATCCAATACAAATTCTTATAAGAGCAATTGAAAACTCAAGTCCCAGGGATGAAGTAACTGCAATTGAATATGGTGGAGCAAAATATCCCCAGGCAGTTGATATCTCGCCTACAAGAAGACTTTCTTTAGCTTTGAGAAATATTGTTCATGGCGCTTCTGACAAAGCTTTTAACAAGAAGAAAAAGATTTTTGAAACTTTGGCAGAGGAATTAATCAAGGCTGCTGAAAACTCAAATGAAAGCTTTGCAGTCACGAAGAAGAATGAATTAGAGAAGCAAGCTGACGCAGCAAGGTAAAATTAGATTAATTTTATATATCTTAGATTATTATTTCTTACATGAAAAAAACAGGAAGCAAAATTGTTATTGATGAGAATATTTATGTAGAAATTGTGAAGAACAAAGATTTATCGAGAAAAGAGATGAATCTCATGAATAATGCTAGGATGAAAGAATGGAATGCAGAGGGAAAAAGGTATTTTTCCAGAGATTATGAGGCAGAAACACGATGGTTTTTTGTCAAGCGAGGGAAAAGCCAGAAGATAGTCTCTTTTGGAGGGATAAGGCCAATCAAAATAAAATATCTTGGGAAAGAATACAAGATTGGAGGGATATGCAGCACGGTTTCCATAGAAAAGGGAAAAGGATATGGGGGTGTTATGATTGGAGCGATGATAAATTATTCTAAGAAGACTGGAAAGACCATTCTTGGATTCACAACACAAACCCCATTTTTCAAGAAAGCTGGTTTGATGACTAGAAAAGGATTTATCAAAAGATTTGTGTATGTTGATAAATTTGGGAAAAAGACATTTGATGATGAAGGTGATGGAGTGTATTATGAAGGAAAGGATAAATTCATCTCAAGAGTCATGAAGACTAAGAATCCTGTTTATATTACTGTTTTACATTGGTGAACTTGGAGGATTTCATTCTTAGAAACCTTTAAAAACATACTTTTGTAAAACTATTTATTGAGGAATAATTATGGCACAAAAAGAATCAAGGATAGATAAGTTCAAGAGACTAGTTAGTCAGCAAGACAAAATCAGGAATGTATGCACTTCAGCGCACATCCATCATGGAAAGACTGCTATGACAGATAACTTGCTTGCAGCAGCTGGAATGATGGCTTCGAAGAATGCAGGAGACTTAGATGCTGGAATGATGACTTGGCAGCATGCTGATGAACAAGAGAGGCTGCTTACTGTTGATTCTGCAAATGTCTCAATGGTGCATGATTTTCAAGGAGAAGAATATTTGATTAACTTGATTGATACTCCAGGGCATGTTGATTTTTCAGGAAACGTAACAGCTGCTATGCGTGCAATTGATGGAACAATTGTTTTAGTGTGTGCTAGCGAGGGAATCATGCCTCAAACAGAAACTGTTGTAAGGCAGGCTTTGAGAGAACGCGTCAAGCCAGTTTTGTTCATCAATAAGTTCGACAGATTGATAAAAGAATTGAAATTAACTCCTGAAGCAATGCAGGAAAGAATTGTAAAGATTATAGCTAATTTCAACAAATTAATAGCAAAAATAGCTGAGCCAGAATATAAAGAGAAATGGCAGGTTAATATCGCTGATGGAAGTGTTGCATTTGGAAGTGCTCGGGACAATTGGGCTTTATCATTGCCATTCATGAAAAAGAAGAATGTTTCTTTTAAGGATATTACAAAAATCTATGATATGACTGAAGAAGAAAGAAAAGAATGGTGCTGGAACAATGCGCCTTTATACGAAGTTATTCTTGACATGATTATCAAACATCATCCTTCCCCTAAGGAGGCACAAAAATACAGGGTTCCTAAAATATGGCATGGAGATGTTGAATCTGAAATAGGAAAAGACTTGATGAATTGCAATCCAAATGGAAAAGTTGCTTTTGTTGTTACAAGAATCATTGTTGACCCAAGAACAGGAAAAGAAGTTGCTGTAGGAAGATTATTCTCAGGAACAGTCAAAGAAGGAATGGAAGTTTATCTTAATAACGCGAAGACAAAACAGAAAATCCAGCAAGTTTTCATCTATGATGGAATAAAGACAGAGCCATTGCCTGAAATTCCAGCTGGAAATGTCCTGGCATTAGGAGGCGTAATCACAAATGCTTCTGAAACAATAACATCAGAGCCAGAACAATCCTTTGAAGAAATCAAACACATATTCGAGCCAGTTGTCACGCAAGCAATTGAATCTAAAAAAGCTAGCGACTTGCCTAAGCTAATTTCAGTATTAAAACAAGTTGGCAAAGAAGACCCTTCAATTAAAGTACAGATTAATGAAGAAACAGGACAGCATTTGATTTCAGGAATGGGTGAATTGCATCTTGAGATTGTAACTAACAGAATAAGAACAGAGAAAAATGTTGAGATTTCAACTACACCACCTATTGTTGTTTACAGAGAGAGCATTACAAAAGCATCAGGAGAATTTGAAGGGAGGTCTCCTAACAAACATAATGTATTTTTCCTGACAGTAGAACCATTAGAAGAAGCTGTTTACGAATCAATTAAAGCAGGAGAAATTCCTAATATTAAGATTAAGAAAAAAGATGATGTTCTTTTCACTAAGTTAAGAAGCTTAGGAGTTTCAAATGATGAAATCAGGCAGTATCGAGAAATTTATGAAGACTGTGTTTTATTGGACAAGACAAGAGGAGAAGTTCATATTGGAGAAGTTATAGAGTTAGTCATGGAAGCTTTTGAGCAGATTGTAGATTATGGTGTTTTAGCAAGAGAACCTTGCGTAAGATTAAAAGTTTCTTTAGTTGACACAAAGCTTCATGAGGATGCTATTCATAGAGGGCCTGCACAAGTTCTTCCAGCTGTTCGAGATGCTATAAGATTATGCATATTAGATGCAAAGCCAATTTTATTTGAGCCAATACAAACATTAAGAATTGACTGCCCTGAAAGGTTCATCAACGAGGTTACAAGAATAGTCCAGTCAAGAAGAGGGCAGATGATGGGAGTTGAACAAGAAGAAGATAGATTAATTGCAAATGTTACTCTTCCAGTAGCTGAGATGTTTGGCTTGTCAAATGATTTAAGGTCTTCAACAGAAGGAAGAGCTGCATTTTTCCTTGTCAGCCAGTCATTTAACAGAGTCCCTAGCGACTTGCAAGACAAAATCATCAGACAGATTAGGCAGAGAAAGGGATTGACAGAAGGACAATAGTTTTTTATAGTATTTTTCTTTAGAAATATAAGGAAGAGGTATTTATGAAAAAAGTTATTGCAATCATTGGGCCCATTGCTTCTGGCAAGGGAACTGCAGCTGATTTTCTTGTGAAAAAAGGATTTTTGCAGATTACGATGAGTGATTTTTTAAGAATAGAAGCAAGAAAAAGAAAAATCAAGCCAGACAGACATTATTTCAGGAAACTTCAGGCTGAATTAAGAAGAAAGTACGGAGCAAATGTTCTTGTTAACAAGGCAATTGACAAAATAAAGAACAGCAAGAAAGAAAAATTTGTGATTGATGGTTTAAGAGATTATCGCGAGACAAAATATGCAAAGAAAAAACTGAAATTGAAAATCATCTTGATTAATGCTGACCCTTATGTTAGATTTGTTCGGCAAAGAGACAGAGCAAGGCATGGATTTTCAAAGACTTATCATGAATTTCTTCATGAAGATTCAAAGGAGAATGCAATTTTTGATTTTCATAAGACAATGAGATTAGCTGACTACACTATAATCAGCAATGACGGAAAGCTTGAGCTTTACAATGAGTTTAAGAAGCTGTATAAAAAATTGTGATTAAGCTCTAAGTTCCGGATGTTTCTCAGAAATTGCAGAATCTAAAGCATGGGTAAGTTTATCCTTAAAAGAAATTCCATCATACTTTGTTGTGACATAGTCATATGCTCCACCAAGCATAGCTGCAATTCCTCTTTCAAATGTATCTGTTATTGCAATAATGGGGGGTGCTTTTCTTCCACATAATTTTTTTGCATGCCCATACAATAAATTGCAAAACTTTGTTGTGTCAGGAACAATTCCTGAATCAGTCAGATCAAGAAGAACTGCTATTGGATGTTGCCTTAATACTTGCTGTTCTAAACAAGCATAATTTGGAAAATAAGGATAAACAGATTCATTTAGCACAGGCTTTTGTCTTTTTGTGTTCAAGGCCTTCATCACTTGTTTTGTAAGCTTGCTTTTAGTTTTAAAAGAATCTTGCGGTGATGAATATAATATTCCTGCCATCTTTGGTTTTGTTATTATAGTATTTAAAGATTATTGTAATAAAAACATACTCTTTCCTTTATATCTATGAAGATGTTAGCCCGAGGGGGCTTTATAAACATTTATAAAGCCTATTTTCCATAGTTTTATAGCTTGGAAGTGATAAAAACAAATTCGTTTCAAGCTTTTTTTGAAAATTTAAATGAAAAGATACGACAAAAACAATGAAATCTAATCTAAAGATACAGAACATTGTTGCTACAGCTTCTTTGGGGACAAAAGTTCCTCTTGTTAAGCTTGTGAGGAGCCAGGCTAATACAGAATACAATCCAGAACAATTTCCAGGATTAGTTTTAAGAATAAAACAGCCAAAATCAGCTGTTTTAGTTTTCTCATCAGGAAACTTAGTTTGCACTGGAACAAAAAGCACTGCCCAAGTCAAGCAAGTCATTCTGCAGGTTATAAAACAACTTAGGAAGATTGGAACAAAGGTTGTCGGAATGCCAAAAATCTCTGTACAGAATATTGTTGCTTCAGGTTCAATAAACTTGGTTTTGAACTTGAATGAATTGGCTTTGAAATTAGAGAACACAGAATATGAACCAGAGCAATTTCCTGGTTTAGTGTATAAGTTAGAAGAGCCAAATGCAACTTTCTTGCTGTTCAGCAATGGGAAACTAGTCTGCACAGGAACAAAGAACAAAGCGCAACTTGAAGATTCAATGAAGAAACTGATTAAAAATACAAAAGCTGCATTATAAATTTTTATTATTTATCTTTTATTCTTTAGCTTTTTTTAATCAGCTCAAGTCAGGATGTTTTGCCTCGCGAAAAATCATCTCGAGTCTGTCTATATGAAATCTGCCTCCAACATAACCTGTTTCTAAAAGTCTGTCTGCGATATTTCTGTCTATCCAGATTGAAAAATAAGGAGTTTTATTGCGTTCAGCAATTGTTGGCCTGGTATGCAATCTTATTCCTAATCTATTTGAAGCTATCTGAGGTTCACCATATTTGTCTTTAACATAATCACAAACATGGACTACAACCTTGGAGCCTGATTTGGAAAGAGACATTCCCGCCATTGTTTCAAGTCTTCCATTATATTTTAGGATTCTTTTGTCTTGCTTTTCAAATGTTACAATTAGACCTGTTCCACAAAGTGTAGCATACATCTTTTAATAGAGAACTATCTTCTAATGACTTATAAACATTTATGTGTTTTATAATACCATAATCTATATAAGCTCGGGTTTTATTTCAAGGTTAAGGCAAGAGGTATAAAATACTGGTGATAACATGGGAGAAGAATTAATAATTGAGGCAAAGGAATTTTTGGAATACTACAAGAATGAGATTGGAAAATCAGCTAAGAAGAGCCAGAAAGCGGTTAATATTCCTTTTAATGAGATTGCGAGCTTCTCTCACGATTTAGCTGACCAGATTCTAGCGAAACCAGAAGAAGTAATTGCTATGTTTGAATTAGCTTTGGATGAGATGGGCATGATTAAGAACGCTAAAGTAAGGTTTATGGACATGCCTGAATCTCAGATAATTAAAATCAGGGAGATTAGAGCAAAACATCTTTCCCAGATGATACAGATTGAAGGGATAGTCAGACAAGCTTCTGATGTCAGGCCACAAATTGTGAATGCGAAATTTGAATGCCCTTCTTGCGGTACTATTATTTCAGTATTACAGATTGATAAAAAATTTACAGAACCCTCAAGATGTTCGTGCGGAAGAAAAATGGGGTTTAAATTACTAAGCAAAGAGATGGTTGATGCTCAAAGATTAGTTATTGAAGAAAGTCCAGAGGATTTAGAAGGAGGTGAACAGCCCAGAAGAATGGCTGTTTTTTTGAAAGAAGATTTAGTTGAACCAAGGATGGAGGAAAAAACAACACCAGGAGCAAGAGTAAAAGTAATAGGATTATTAAAAGAAGTCCCCCAACCATTGCAATCTGGAGGAATTTCAACAAGATTTGACTTGGCTATTGAAGCAAATAACATAATTCCAATTGAAGAGACTTTTGAAAACTTGGAGATTTCTGAGGAAGAAGAAAGGCAAATCCAGGAACTTGCAGCTGACCCAAAAATTTATGAGAAGCTTTCTCAAAGCATTGCGCCAAGTATTTTTGGATATGATGAGATAAAGTTCGCAGTTGCAATGCAATTATTAGGAGGAGTCAAAAAAAAGAGAAGTGATGGGACAAAATCAAGAGGAGATTTTCATATTTTATTGGTTGGAGATCCCGGGGTTGCAAAATCAGTTCTTTTGAAATTCGTTTCTTTAATTGCTCCAAAAGGAAGATATGTTGTTGGAAGAGCTGCATCAGGAGCTGGAATCACAGCAACTGTTGTCAAGGATGAGTTCTTAAGAGGATGGGCACTTGAAGCAGGAGCAATGGTTCTTGCAAGCAAAGGAGTTGCGTGCATTGATGAGATGGAGAAGATGTCAGAGCAAGACCGAAGTGCGCTTCACGAAGCCATGGAACAACAGACAGTCACAATCAGCAAAGCTAATGTACAGGCGACCTTAAGATCAGAGACAAGTGTTTTAGGAGCTGCAAATCCGAAGTTTGGAAGATTCGATCCTTATCAGCCTGTTGCTCAGCAGATTGAGATGACATCAACTTTATTGAACAGGTTTGATTTGATTTTTGTTTTAAAAGACATTCCACAAAAGATGCGAGATGAGGCAATTGCAGCGCATGTTTTGATGGAGCATAGAGCAGCTGCTTCAAAACCACCTATTGACCAAGCTCTTTTAAGAAAGTTCATAGCATATGCAAAACAAAAGATTTTTCCTGAGCTTACTGAAAAAGCTGTTGAGGAAATCAAGAGTTTTTATGTTGAATTAAGAAATACGCCTACAATGAAAGATGATTTAGTCAAACCTATTCCAATTTCAGCAAGACAATTAGAAGCATTGATTAGATTGTCAGAAGCAAGTGCACGAGCAAGATTTTCAAAGAAAGTTACAAGAGAGGATGCAAAAAGAGCTATTCAGATTATGAAATTCTATCTGCTCCAGGTTGGTGTTGACCAGGAAACAGGACAGATTGATATTGACAGAATCTCAGGTACACCTGCATCTGAAAGAAGCAAGATAGTCTTAGTTAGAGAAGCTATTGTAAGACTTGAGTCCAGAACAGGAAAATTAATTCCAATCCAAGAATTAAAAAAAGAACTTGGTGAAAAAATCCAAGAAAATGAGATTGACGAAATCATTGACAAATTAGAAAGGCTTGGAGATGTTTTCGAACCAAAGAAGGGGTTTATACAGAGAATATGATAGACTATAAATATAAACTAATTGTGCAGAACAAACTAAAATACCACAAAGATTTGACTGTTGAGCAGCCATCTATAAGTGCAATAAACTCATAGTTCAAGAACAAAAACAATATTAAATAAACTCGATACTTAAACATACAGACCTAAAAAATATAACAAAAAATCAAATAAATGCTTATAAACTAAGATTTATTAAAAAACAATAAAAAGATGGCAGAAACAGAATTTAAAAAAAGACAAACAGCACACAAGGTCTCGATTGGAATGATTACAAGTCCTGACAGCAAAGTGCATTTTGATGAAAATCAAAGGTTCAGATTCTTGGAAGTTGCTGGAAGGGATATCTACAGGATTAACTTAATTGCAAATATTATAGACAAGTTCGAGAGCAACCAGAAACAATATATTAACATAACTTTAGATGACGGCACTGGTAACATCAGGGTAAAAGCATTTGCAGATGCCACACATCTTCTACAGAATCTTCAGTTAGGTGATTCTATTATAATCATCGGAGTTATCAGATTTTATAATGATGAACTTTATATCATGCCCGAGATTATAAAGAATATGGATCCAAAGTGGCTTGTTGCAAGAAAAATGGAACTTGAACAAGAATATGGGGAATTGTATAATAAAACAAAGTCTTATGATAATGTGGGTGAGACTTATATAGAAGAAGCTCCGAAAGAAATTCCTCAAATGCAGACGCAAATTCAAGAACCTGTACAAATTCAGCCAAAAGAAGAAGTTTCTGTTGAAAAAATAAGTTCAGGAAATGAACCAACTTTAAGAGAGAAGATAATTGAAAGCATAAGAAATAACGAAGCAGAGGGCGGAATTGATATTGATAAGCTGATAATGTCAATGAAAGATCCTGTTGACTTGATAAATAAAGAAGTAACTGAGCTTTTGGAAGAAGGAAGCATTTATGAGCCAAAACCAGGAAGATTGAGGATTCTATAATGTATAAGTGTTTATATGAAAAACTGACAGGTGCACAAAGATTATTATTAGACAAAGCAGAAGAGGCAATGCAAACAGCCTATAGTCCGTATTCTGGATTTTGTGTTGGAGCTGCTTTGTTTTCTAGAGATCATCAAATAATCACTGGTTCGTGTGTTGAAAATGCTTCATATGGCTCAGGAATTTGTGCTGAAAGAGCAGCAATATTAAGGGCAAATGCAATGGGGACAAGAGAATTTGACCAGATTGCGATTATTGCAAAAGGAAAAGAATTCAATACAAAACAAGTCACAGCACCATGTGGAAACTGCAGACAAGTTTTATATGAATTCAGCCAGATTTCTTCAAAGAATATTGAAATTATCATGTCAAATACAAAGAAAACCAACATAATTATCTCAAACATAGAAGAACTTTTTCCATTGGGTTTTGGGCCAAGGGATTTGGGTGTCAAGTTGAAAAAACATTAGTGTTTTCAAGGCCAGTATTTTGCAATTGTTGTCTTTTCATAGTTGTGAAAAACAAAAGTTTATAAAGCTCGAGTTGTTAAAGTGAGAATGAAAAATTTAGCTTAAAATCAAAATGATATATGAAGTAATTTCAACAAGATGTCCGATAATTAATAAGGGATTTAGAGCCAAGACTATGAATAGCTCTCCGGATTTGGAAGTTCTTGTGAGATTAGAGGACAGCGTACCAAAAGGTGTTATTTGTCCAGAGTATGCTAGTGGAAGAAAATGCAAGCTTATAAATGAGGGCAGTTGTATCTATACAGAAGGTTGGAAATATTAGGGTTGAGCAATTATTAAAAAGACTTTTAAACCTCTTTTTCTTGAAAAAATATGCAAACTGAGAAAGATTATGAAAATCTCTTAGACAGAGCTTATTCAAAGATAAAGAAAGTCGAGACTTCTGAAAGGTTTGAGATTCCTGAATTAGAAAGTTTTGTTGAGGGCTCAAGAACAGTTGTTTCTAATCTGAATCAGACTGCATCATTCTTAAGAAGAGACCTTGATCATTTGATAAAATTCCTGTCAAAAGAATTAGCTACGCAGATAGTCATAAAGGGCGATAAAGCTATTTTTAACAGGAAATTGATGCCTTCACAGATTAATGAGAAATTAAAGGCATATGTCGAAGAATTTGTGCTCTGTTCCCAGTGCGGGAAGCCAGACACAGAGCTTTTAAAGGAGAAAGACTTCTTATTTTTACATTGTTTAGCATGCGGAGCTAAACATTCTGTAAGAGCAAAAATCTAAAAATGCCAAAAAAAGTGAAGAAAAAGAGTGTTAAAACAAAAAAAAGTGTGAAGACAAAAAAGTCAGGGAAGCCTGTAGTTAAGAAATCAGGACAAGTTTGCGGGAGATGCATATTTTATGTTCCAAATAAGGACATAAAAAAATTAGGTGCTTGCTTCCAAGTTACAGGGCAAGTCAAAGAAAATGAGCCTGCAAAATGCAAAGGAAAATTTTTTAAGCAAAAGGCTTAAAAAATGATGCATGTATCCTGTAAAACGACTTTAGTAGTTATGATTAAATTTATAGAAGTATAGGATTTTATAGATAAGAATTTTAAACTTGCTTACTAAGCTTTTAATTTTTAAATTATATCAACCAGGAAGATTTTTAAGTTCTTTAATTATATTAATTTATGAAAGTCTTGATTAAAACCCACGAACATTACAGGAAAGTTGTTGCAGTATGCGACCCTGAACTTGTAGGAAAGAAATTTGAAGAAGGAAACCTTCAACTAAATGTCAGCGAATTCTTTTATCAAGGGGACGAGTATAACGAAGAAAAAGCATTAAAAGTCCTTGAAGCTGCAAGGCAAGATGATGCTTGCTTTAATTTTGTTGGTAAAAATTCTATTGAATTAGGCGCAAAATCAGGGATAATTGACAAGAACTGCGTTCTTAAGATTCAAGGTGTTCCGCATGCATTGAGTTTGTTATAGATTAGGTCTGATGGTCAAGTAACATTAACTTCCCATCATTTTTTAATATAAAGAACAAAGAGGATTATGTCTATAAGATTAAGTAGAAATTAACTTGATATCCTAGTCAATCTGCAAATGTTCTAAGCTTCTAGGAGATTTTATAGTTCTCTTTTAAGATAAGAGATTCCTGAAGAATCTATATCATATTCTTTAAATCCATTTTTCTCTAGAGCTTTTTTTGCGAGAATGTTTTTAGTCTTTGTCTTTACATATACTCTCTTATAGCCAAGGCCCCTCATGTTTCTCAAGCTAAGCCTAATCATCTCTGAGCCTATGCCTTTTCCTACATCTTTGATTGCTCCAAGCCAGATATAACAACTTTCTCCTTCATTTTCATAAGGGCCATACCAGATATGGATTCCTATTGGTTTTTTATCTAGTTCAACTATCTCAATATGCGAATCTTTTTCTGAAAGTCTTTCAAGGGTCTGTTCTAAAGTCAGAGCAGATTTTTCTATTATCTTTTCTTTTATTAGTTCAAGCCCTTGTTCTAGATCAGTAAGATTGCCTTTTCTCAAAGATACTTGATTTTTAGATAAACTTAAAATTGAACTTAAAGAATCTGTTGAGTAGACGACAATAGAGCCATTCTAAACCAGAATTTATTCTTTCATTGTTTTGGTTTTCATTGTTTTGCATTTTTTCTCCTGTACTTTGTAGTTTTCCTAGAATTGACATAGACAGCCTAAAAATCCATAGAATTTGAAGAACTATCAAATCAAAAACTAGTAAAAACTATACAAGAAGTACTTAGTTTTTATTTTTTGATTTGAACTTTTGTTCATGTTATCAGAAGAAAAAGATTATTTTTAAATGTTTACTTTTATAATGTATATTTCATCATAATAATATTTTTCTATCTTTTATTACATACATGGTAAGGAACTGCCATCACCAACTTTAAGTGTGTGCGTTAAGACTAATTCTAAAATATATTTATATCTAGATAAGTCGCTTTTCATTGGACTTACGAAGATTTATAAGGCTTTTTTCTTTAACTTAAACATGCCGCAATATAAAGATAAGAGCAAAAAGAACAGCGCTCCGCAAAGAGGACAGCCAAGAACAGACAGTTATACTCCGCAACAAGGAGAATTTGTAAGAGTTCCTTTGCCTAGAGACAAACAAGTAATTGGGATTCTTGAACAAAGGCTTGGAGCAAATCATATGTTAATAAAGTGTTTTGATGGAAAAGCAAGAAATTGCAGAGTTCCAGGAAGATTAAAAAGAAAACTTTGGCTTAGGGAAGGAGACGTTGTTTTAGTAGAACCATGGGAATTAGGCGGAGACGAAAGAGGAGACATTTTGTTGAAGTATTCTTTTGCTCAGGTTGAATGGTTAAGAAAGAAGGGTTTCTTGAGCACAAAAGAAGGGCTGTGAATACGTCTGTATGTATAATCAAGGATTTTTCTCAAAGATTCAAACAAGAAAAAGTTAAATATAGATAATTCCTTGTCACAAAATGATAAAATTACAATTTCATGACAAGGAACTTTGGAGAATACTTAGTAAGGAGAATCTAAAGGAACTTGAGAAAGAAGTTCCTGTTAAGATTGAGATGAAGAAAGGAGCAAATGAAGCCACTTTCCTGATTAAGGGGAAGAATGCTGTTCATGAATATATTGCAGGAAGGATTTTGGAAGCAATTTCAGCTGGATTTGATTTTGATACAGCAGTTCTATTAAAGGAAGAGGATGTTGTTTTCAAGGAAGTTAAATTAAAAAATTATGCTCATGGCTCAAGATTAAGTGTAGTTAAGGGAAGAATAGTGGGAAGCCAAGGAAAATCAAAACGAGTTATTCAACAACTAAGCGAATGTTATATTTGCTTGTGCGACAATAAAGTCGGAATAATAGGCAGAGCAGATAATGTTGAGATTGCTTCAAAGGCAATTGAGTCTTTAATCAGAGGTTCTAAGCATGCTAATGTTTTCAAGTCATTGGAAGAGTCAAGAAAACATTTAAGAGAATTGAATGAAGAGGATATTCTCAGGAGTTTGAAAGAATAGTGCTATAAAATCGAGAACTAAAGTTTTATAAAACTTCTAATTCTTTAATTTTCATTGCCCTGGTAGCTCAGTGGCTAGAGCATGCGGCTGTTAACCGCAGGGTCGAAGGTTCGAGTCCTTCCCGGGGCGTTTTTGTCACTTCTTAGTTGTTACAAAAGAAAGGTTTAAATAGAGAAAATCCCTTGAATATTATGACAATAGAAACACAATTATGGCAACCAAAACCTAGGGCTCCTCTTGGACAAGTGAGTGATTTGGCTAAAGAACAAGCTGACAATGAAGCTGAAATACTTGAGAAAGTTAAATACACTTCTATTCGAAGATATCCTTTTTTAGTAAGAAGTTTTCATATTGCTGAAGGCTACTTGAATAATTTAAGAGAACAACACGGTTTGGAGGCAGTGCCTTTCAGAGAATCAGATGTAAGGCTAGTTGAAAAAGAAGATTATCAGAAAGCAAGTAATTTGGTTAAAATAGAAGATAGTGGAGGTTTTTTTCATAAAGGGACAGGATATTGTTTTATTAAGTTATATCCTGAGCGAACTTTTGTATTGCAACGAGTATTAACAGTAAATATGCTTACACACGAATTAGTTCATAAAGCAATGAAAAGTGGATTGAATGAATTTTCTACTCATTTAAATGAAGGAATTACAGATATTGTTAATAGGGATATTATGACTAAGCATATTCTCCCAAAAATTCTTTGAGAAGAAGAATATATTCAAAATAGACTAGACATTGAAGCAAATTTACCATGTACAAATTCACAAGGATTTGAAGTTAGACGTGAAGATGCTTTGATATGTATTCCAGGTGTTTTTAAAGGACTTACAGAAAATACAAAACCAGATTCAGACATATCTATCTGCTTGTCTATTTATTACGAACAGATGCATTTAGTTGAAAAAATGCAGAGAAAAAATCCTGCATTTTATCAGAGACTTTTCAGAGCAACTCTTGAAGGAGATTCTGTTGAAGGAAGAAGATTAGTTGAAACAGAATACGGAAGGCAGTTCGCAGAAGATGTTTCAAGAGAAGACTTTCCTATAAGAAATTTGATTGAAAGAGTTTGATTCTTAAGTCTATATGTGCAATTATAAGAACTTACTCCTAAGGTAATTATCTAATGTCGTTGTTTAATTATAGATGTGGCTTTTAAGAAGTCAAATCTATTATTTTACGTCTGTATGTGTATAATTCCTTCTTTTTTCAGAGAGAACATAGATTTTGAAAACAAAACGAACTCTACATATAAAATAAAACTTACTGATGTGCTTTTATCTTATATAGTTTGTCAAAGGCAATTCTGGCTTTACCCATTGCCCTTGTTTTTGTTCTGCGTAATGAAGATGAGGGCCTGTTGATCTTCCTGAATTTCCTGAATAGCCAATTATCTCACCTTTTCTTACAAATCCATTATAAAATCTTTTTGCAGGAACTATCTTTGAGAGATGAGCATAAAGTGAAATAAAATCCCCATGATCTATTTTGATGTATCTGCCTGCGCCATTTTCACAGCCATAATCAGAAATAAATCCATCTGCTACTGCTGTAACTGGAGTTTTAGAGGATACAGCTAAGTCAACTCCTGTATGGAATTCCTTGTCCTTTGATTTTTTTTCAGTACCACCCATAGGATTTGTTCTTCTTCCATATCCAGAGGCAATATTATAAGTTCCTTCTGGAAGCGGCATTGCCTTGTTGTTTTTATTTGTATGATAAGGCTTTTTTTGATTGTCTTGTTTTGGAATGAAGTTAAATTCTTCAAAAATTTTCATTCTAACCTCTTTGTCTAAGCGACATATGTTTTCCAGATTGGTGTGTGGTTTTCTTGGAAAGCTCGGTGCTAACATCGAGACTATCAATGCTCCTGAATACAATATTTGTTTTATCATTTTTTCAATTTTTTTGAAAATTTTTATTTTTTGTTTTCTTTAATACAAAAAACAGTTTATAAATCTTGTGAAAGGTTCAATCATAATTGAAGTATCTGAGGTTATGCGAAAAGAATGTCTGTAAGTGCAAGTATTTTCTTTGTTTTCATCCTGTTCTTGAAAACCTGCAGAACATAAAAGCTTTAACACATATAGATATAATTAAGAGAACTTGTGCAGAACACATCTATAAGTGTCAGGCTATATTATTTCATCACAAGCCCAAGCATATAAGGACATAAATAAATAACAAAAACCTAATCAAAAAACTTTATAAAACCTCAATTTGTTTAGATTACATGAGCCCGTAGCTCAGCCTGGTTAGAGCACTGCTCTGATAAAGCTTCTTTTCTTAAAAGAAAAGACCCTTGGGAAAAAAGAAATACCCAAGAGAAACTACAGAGAGGCAGGGGTCCTGTGTTCAAATCACAGCGGGCTCATATTATATTCATAAAAAAGAAATAAATAAAAATAATTAAAAAAGGAGAAAATCACGTCTATAAGTAAATGGTTATGGATGAACCAAAACCCCAAGTTTTCATTAAGTTTTTAAATCAAAAATTTGTATAAAATAAAAGAGAAAAACCTCAAAAAGGAGAAAATCATGGCAAAAACATACAAAATTACCCAGGAACATGAGAAATGCGTAGGATGCGGAGCTTGCATTTCTGTTTGTGATAATTGGGTTATGGGAAATGATGGCAAGGCAAAACCAAAAAAGACGACTATCTCAGACAAGGAATTGAAGTGCAACAAAGATGCTGAAAGTTCATGTCCTGTGAGTTGTATTCATGTAAACTAAAATCTTTATTCAATTTTCACTCTAGAACGAGATTTTTCTATATGCTCTCTTCTTTCTTTGACAAAGAATAATATTGTTAGGACAATTACTAATAATGCTAACAGCAAATACAAGAACCCTGTCCTGTCCATAATTGGCCTTGGTTTCCTTATTGTATCAACATAAAAGTTATCTGTTGCTACTGTTTCTACTCTATTGTATCTTGCATGAGCGCTGAAAAGATATTTTCCTGAATCTACTTCAGCTGGCACGAAAAGATTTTTTATTATGGATATTTTGTCTAACACAGCCAACGCACTTGTTTCCTGGTCAATTATATTTCCTTTGCTGTCTTGTATTTTGTAATCCAGGATAACGTATGTAAGATTTTTTGTTGGGGTTATATTATACAAGTCAATTTGTGCGTAAACCCTGTCACCAGAGTACATTCTTTTGTATTCAGGAAGCACTTTTACTGTCATGCCATATAATACTTGTCTTGATTCATTTTGCGTAATGTTAGTAAGGTTTTCTGTGGGGATTTCTCCTCCGCCTCCTCCACCTGGACCACCGCCTCCTCCAGGAGGCTGTGGTTGTGTTGGAGTTTCTTCTACAGTGAAGTTATAGAATCCTGTTACATCAAATCTTAAGATTCCTCCAGCATAATTACCATTAGTGCATATATTAGCAGGGCATAATATTCCGTCAATTAAAACTCTTGGAGTTGTAAAAGATAAATTATAGAACCATAATGTTGCGTTTTTATCCAGGTTAGGAAGTTCTGTTTTGTTCAAATATATTGACTTGTTTGCTATGACCACGTAATTATCAAGGGTAGTGGTTCTGTCTTCAGGAAGAATATCATCTGAAAGATTTACATTATCCCTCCATAAAATCTTCCCATATCTTGTGTTTTCAAGGGTCATGTTAGTGAAGTTCTCTAATTCAAAGTCAGAGTACAAATCAAAATCAGTTGAGATTCCTTTGTAAATCCCTTTAAAATTTTCATAGATTATTATCAGTTTAGTATTGTTTGCAGAAAAATTTACTGCGTTATAGACAATTAATCCTAAAGTATTGTTTGCATATAAATAAAGCGTTTTATTTCCTTCTGATGTGTTGATATAAGTGTAATTGCTGGAAGAATTTCCTAGACTTATATTAATTCCATCAATATTATACCATACTAATGAGATTGTTCCTGGAATGAGAATAGTGTAGTTAAGCAGAATAGACGTGTTTCTATGAATGGAATTTTGTTCAGGAGAATAAATCGCAACTCCTGCAATGGTTATAGCTGCTTGAACTTGAGAAATAGCTTCTGTTGTGATAACTTTTGATGTAATCAAGTCTTCTGCATGCATGAGGGGGGTTACGCAAAGTATAACAAATAAAAAAATCAAAGCAAATTTAATCAGGCCCCTTTTCATGATATATCTAAGAGTGAATTGTTTTTAAAATTATCTTTGAGCAAAGATTACTTCTTCTTCTTCTTCTTTCTCATAGATAGAATCACTATTATGATTGCTGCTATTACAATTACTATCAAGCCAATCAAAACAATCATCTCTGTGGAGATTCCTTTTTTCTGAGAAACTTCTCCTGTTGGAGAAGCGATTATGACTGGAATTACTGTAACTATACTCTGGCCAAGAATGACGCCTCCGCCTGTTCCTGGGGTTACAGTAGTTATGGTAATCTCTATATTATAGGATTTTCCTGCAGGATCTATCAATGGTGCAGTAACAGTGTATGTAACTCCTATATCATTGCTTGAACCAAAAGGAACAAAATACTGTTTTTCTGGTTCTGTTAATTTAGCGATGTCTGAATCTTTTGTTATTTCAGCTACCATAGTAACATTCTGAGGTTCACCTGCTGTATTTGTCAATCCTATAACTGCTTGTCTTGTTTCACCTGGCTTTAGAGTCATTGGGTTTGTGCTGTGATATGCTGATGATGTACCAAGTGCCTGAACACTTACAGCCACAGCTATTAACGCAAAGATTGTGAAAACCAGCAACCATTTCTGTTTTATCATTTTTACCTCTTTTTATTTATCAAACTTAAAGTACTTGGAGTGTCCATGAACCTAGTGTGTTTGTTGAATATTGTTGAGCCATTAAACCAGAGTTAACATCTGTCAAGCAGTAGTATAATTGTTCCTGGCCTGATGTTGCGTTTCCATAGTTAAGTGAATTATTTCCTGAAGGCATTGTTGATCCTGTTATTGTTGCATAAGAGTTATTGCTTAATCTTGAACCATCACATTCTATGCAAGATCCACCTGTACAAACACCGCCTGTTTCAATGTCTACTGTGAAGTTAGTTGAATTAATACTATATGATGGGGTTGTGTCTCCATGCAAGTCAAGTGCTCTTAAAGTTACGTTACCTGCTGTAATGTCCTTGTTGCAAGTGTTATTCATTAATGAAGGGTCATTGCTGGAAGTTTGATTTGTTGAGCCAGGCACTAGAGTGCTCCAGGTTAATGGTGATGGCGCTGTTGTGTCAACTGAAAAAGTCCTGTTTGTTGTTTGATTTGTCAAGCCAACAGAATCATTACACCATACAGCCCATTGTTTATGCCATTGAATAATCCTATGAGCGAAGTTGGTGTACAGAGAGATGTTACTTTAACCTTGACTGTTCCTGATGAATTTACTTGCAACCACGGGACACCTCAATGCAGATTCCTGGGTTACAAGTTTGGCGCAGGACAAGAAGGCAATAGCATGCCATCTGAACCAGATTCACTATTCGGAGCAATTGGATGGTTTGAAGTAACGTGCAACGGCAATTCAGTCACATTTGAAAGCAACTATGAGCCTTTCTGCGGAAACGGCATCTTAGAACAAGGCGAACAGTGTGATGGAAGTGCTGGAGTTCCTACAAGTTGCGGAGAGGGATATAGTGGAAGTTATTCATGTACAGACTCTTGTACTTTAACAAATGACTGTACACAGATTAATCCACCAAGTTCTGGAGGCCGTGGCGGACATTCTACATCTTCTTCAAGAACATGCGAGGAAAAATGGCAATGCAATGCCTGGGCAAGTTGTATTAACAACGAGCAATTCAGAACATGCCTTGATGATAATGAATGTGGAACAACACAATACAAACCTTCTGAGAGACAGGCTTGTGAAACAGCTACATCTGGAAGCAGCGATACTGATGGACAAGAGACAACAAACAATGGCAATAACTTGATTACTGGAAATGCAGTAAACGCAAATCCAATAGCAGGAGGCATTGTTTTCTTATTGATTGTCGCATTAGCAATTGTTGTGACTGTTGTTGTAAAAAGAGTCAGCAAGAACTAAACAAAACCAATTTTTTTTATTTTTTTTATTTTTTTCTTTTTCTTTCTTTTTCTTTTGCATGAAAAAAATAAAAAATTTCTGTATGCATAAATTATGATTTAGATTTTTGTGTCTATAATCTTGAGATTAATACAACTTATATTGTGCTCTGCACAAGTTAGTTTTGGTTTCTGCGCTTTAGCTTTTCACGTTCGTTGTTGTCGACGAGAAAAATATTAAATATAACAATCAGAAACAATAATCTTTAAATATCCTGATTTTTTTAAAAAAAATGGTAAAAGTTAATTTGGAAATGACGTGTGATTGTGGAGGATTAATTGTTCAATCTGGAACTTTTAGTAATATTCATGATGCTGGGGCTTTAGGAGATAGAATCTCTTATTTTTATAGATGTTGCAGATGTGAACAGAACTATGTTAGGGAAATTGAAAGACAGAATATAGAATATACCCCAAAACCAGAAGAATTTAAAAAAGTAGATAAAGAAGAAGTTTTTAAGAGATTACATTCGTATGATCCTTAAAAGAAAAGAGTTATTTAGCCCAGTAAGGAGAATCTTTCTTTTTTTCAACAGCTTCTTGAAGAAGATATGCGGGGATTGCTTTATTTCCTAAAGCTAATGGAGTTATTTTCTTTGCCTGGATTATTCCTGAGACTTGATTGTAAGTTGCTTCAGACATCAGAATCTCGTTCTTGAATGCTTTTCTTTCAAGTGATTTTGCTATGTTTGCAGTGTCCTGGATAGGAGAATACTTTATTGCCTTGTCTAATCCTATAGATGTCAAGACTAATGAACCTGTGTGTATTCCTGCGCCTATATTCAATTGGAACAGTTGTTTTTTCATTGAAAGCTCCTGATTAAATTCATCTGTTATTTTCTTTATGTCCTGAGCTGTTTTTACTGCCTGTGCTGCGTGGTTTGATTGAGGGATTACATTGAACATTATCATGAAATTATTGTCATAGAAACCTGCAACTCCACTGTTTACTGAGATTCTCTTGATTATCTTTGAGAAATATGAATCAGAAAGTTCTCTGAACAAGAAACTGTCTGTGTTTTTTATATTCGACAATGAGTTCAAGCCATTTATTTTTATATCGAGTATTGTTACATCCTGTTTTTGGCCTGCTATTGTTGCTGGAATAATTTTTGTTGCTGCAAGCATTCCAGAATGTTTGTCAAAGATATCCTGAAGTGTCTCGTTTCTTGAAGACATTGTTGCTGTGTCGTTGATTGCTGCTCTTTCAATTCTTTGGTTTGTTTGTCTATTGACTACATGAGACATTTTGATTGTTTCTCTTGGCTTTTCTATTTCCCTTTTAGGCATTGGTTCAGACTTTGGGCTTGACTTTTTTGAAGAACTTTCTTCATCTTTGTAGGTTTCAAAGCCGTAGACTCTGCCATAATCTTTTGTTTTCTTTTTTGATTTGAAAACTTCCCCAATAGATGCGAAGAAGTTCTTTCTTATTGCAATAACAATTATTGAGAGAAATGCTATCAATAAAATAGGGATAATAATCCATTGTAAGGAGATGTCAGAATTTTTGAAATCCAAGAAACTTGCTACTTTTCCTGTTATTGGAACATCCATAAATGATTTTGACTGGCCTTCTGATCTTAAAGTTACTTCATACAATCCTTCTGGACCTTTTATTATATTCAATGAATATGTTTTTTCTTCATTTACATCAAGACTTATATCCAAAACTTTTTTTACTTCTATATCATCAATCCTAAAAATAACTTCTAGTGGCTTCTGATAGACTACGTTTCCAATGTTTCTTACTATTAAAGTGGATTTTGCAGAATTATTTGGGATTATAACTGTATAGTTTATTTTCTCTACTCTCGGAACAGTTATTATTTTCTCAACATTAAATCCTGATGTTGATGCTTCAAGCCTGTAATCTTGAGGGGAAGCATCATGGTTGAATTTGTATTTGATTGGCTCTCCTGAAACTACAACTTCTTCAATAAGATTGTTTCTTTTTTGCATTGCAAGGCTCAAATCCTGAAGCTGGACTAACTTCAGAGAGATATTATCTTCAAGAACATTTCCTGCTTGGTCAATCAAAGATGCTGTTATTATCAAAATTTCTTCTGGCTGAATAGTATCATTATTAGTCTCTAATTTCAATTCTGTTTTTACTATGCCGACTTCATAATTCACATTTATTGAACCAGAATTTCTTTTATTATCATTAGCTTGGATTAAAAGAACGTGTTTTCCTGGAGAAAGGGTTTTTTCCAATGTTATGGTTGTTGTGAACGAGCCTTTTGATGCAACTGTGGAATAATTTTTTGCACCCTCGAGTATTGTGACTGCTCCTGTGAATTCCTTTCCATTTGCCATTGTTATTTTTCCTGTTATCTTCAGATCTTGTCCTGGCATGAAGAATTGTTTGTTCAGTGTTGCCTCAATGTTGATTTTATTTGTTATGACAAAATTAGAAGTTTTTGCTTCATCTACCTTTGAATTATCTCTTTCCAAGGAAACTAAGATATAGCAGGTTCCTGGATTTTGAGCTGTTATAGAAAAACTCAAGGCTTTTTCTTTGTTAGCTTCTGTCAAGAAAGGTGAGTAATACAATAAAGTTGTTTGACTTGCATTTTGGCTTACGTTTCCTGAACAAACAAGATTTGTTCTTAAAAAGCCGTCAAAAATATCTGTTGTAATCACTTTTATGTCTTGTTTTACTGTGTCGCCAAGATTATACTGCTCTGCTGGAGTTGAAAGGACTATTTTTGCCTGGCTTATTATAGAAAGAATGGATAGTGAAATCAGCAATAAGCAAGATAAAAAAAATAATTTTTTGGTTTCCATGTGCTCTTTTTTACTCTCTTTTATTCTAACAAGGGTATTTTTGCCTATTTAAAATTTATTGTACAATATCTGTATGATGGCGGAGCATAGAAAAGGATATAAATTTTAAATTACTCAAGATTAATGGCAAATCTTGCACTAAAGTTGTCACCTTTTTTGTTAGCTTTAGGCTTAGCTTATGGGCAAAGCTCAATACAGCTGAGTGATGATTTTAATCAGCAAAATCCATCATCTTCTAATCAAAATTTTTCCTTTACATGGAATTGGCTTTCTGGGTACAGATATAAGCCGGGGTTTAGAATAGATGGTGCAAAAACTGATTTTTTTATAAGACCCTATATAGAAAGTAAGTCATTTTATGATGCAAGAGCTGTTTTAGAGAACAAGGAAAGGACAATGAGCCAGAAGACTTTTGAAGATTTGTCTCAAAAATTCGGATGGAAAGATATTATTTTTGATTTTCTTGTTTTAGAAGATTCTACATGGAATCTTTATGATTTTGCACTTCAGTCCCTAAGATGCAACCATTTTGTGTTAAGAGATGATTATGGAACTTTTTATTATCCTTATATGGATATTGATTATCCTGGAGTTCAGCAAGATTCTGCAGGAGTTCCTGTTGATTTTCGAGATCCACCTTTATCAGAAGGTTTCTGGATGCTGTTTAATGGAGAAAAATCAAAAGAAATGAGAATAGGTAGGGGGTTTTCATCTAAAAGAAAAGTATTTTACTTGATTTCTGTAAAAAAACGCGATAAAGAAGGAATTGAGAGGGAATATAAAATTGAGACTAATGGAAAAGATGTTTTTGAGAGGTTTAGATTGAGTAGAAACAGAGTTTATGTTCTTGTTTCAGATGATGGAAATGATTTTGGCATTGGTGCTTTAGAAGATTTGGTTCAAAAGTAAATTGTATGTGTGTAATTGAGGTTTATTCTTTTCCAAGTTTCATGAAAAACATGAAATGAAAACATTCACAACACTTATAGAATCAAACTAAAAAGTTTTATAAATCTCGTTGGGTTCTGACTTTCATGAAGATTATAGCATTGCACTGCGATTATATTAGAATAAAAGCCTTGAAAAAGGCAATAAAAGACCCTGAAGAACTTTCTGAAAAAGAGAAGAAAGGCTATGAAATCAAGGAATGCTTAGTTATACTTTCAGCTGTTGAGAAGAATGATGAAGGATTTGAAGAGGAGATTGCAAGAAAATTAGTTGAAAACATCAAGGGAATTGCAGAACAAGTGAAATGCAAGAAAATAGTATTATACCATTATGTTCATCTGACTTCAAAACCTTCAATGCCTATCAGCGCAACAAAAGTTTTGTTATTAGCATCTGAGAATCTGAAGAATGACAAGGAAAAATATGAGGTTATCAAAGCTCCGTTTGGGTGGTATAAGGAATTTGAACTGAAGTGCAAAGGGCATCCTTTATCTGAACTTTCAAGAAAAATCTATGTGGGCGATACTATTGAAGGAAAAGCAGTTGGAGAAACAAGAATAGTAACTGCAAGCAAAGAAACTGAACTTAATGATTCAGAAAGGAAAAAACTCTTAGACCAGATTTCAAAAAACAGGCTTGACAGGGACAATCTCAAGGAGAATGACCACAGAATTTTAGGACAGAAATTAGACTTGTTTTCTTTTAATGAGGTAGCTCCTGGAATGGTTTTCTGGCATAATAATGGTTTGATTATATATAATGAATTAGTTAATTATTGGAGAGAAGAGCATAGGAAAGCAGGTTATGAGGAAATTTCAACACCCCAAATCATGGATAAAAAATTATGGCTTATTTCAGGACATTGGGACAAATACAAAAATGGAATGTTTTTCACACAGTATGAGAACAAGCCCTTGGCTGTCAAGCCAATGAATTGCCCTGGTGGAATCTTAGTTTTCAAATCAAGACCAAGAAGCTACAAAGAATTTCCTTTACGAGTAGGCGAGTTAGGGATGGTGCATAGATTAGAACTCTCTGGAAATCTTGCTGGTTTGTTCAGAGTTGTGAGAATTACTCAAGATGATGCTCATATTTATTGTGAAGAAAAACAAATTGAACAAGAAGTCATGAACATAGTTAATTTGTTGGGGAAGATGTATAAGAAATTCAATATTCCTTATAGACTTGAGTTGTCAACAAGACCTGAGAAAAGAATAGGGACAGATGCTCAATGGGATATGGCAGAAGAAATTCTGGAAAAAGTTTTGAAGAAAAACAAACTTCCTTACAAATTAAATAAAGGAGATGGTGCTTTTTACGGACCTAAAGTAGATTTTCATCTTAAAGATTCATTAGGAAGGGAGTGGCAGTGCGGAACGATCCAATTGGATTTCTGCATGGCTGAAAGATTTGATTTGAAATATATTGACGAGAATAATAAAGAGAAAAGGCCTGTTATGATTCATAGAACTGTTTTTGGAAGCATGGAAAGGTTCATAGGAATTTTATTAGAACATACTAATGGAAATCTTCCAACATGGCTTTCACCAATACAAGTTAGATTTATCTCGTTTACTGACAGGAACATCAAGGCAGTTGAAAAATTGAAGAAACAATTTGAAGATGCGGGCCTTAGAACAGATATTGATGTTAAAAACGAGACAGTCAATAATAAAATCAGGAATGCTGAGATTTTAAGAATTCCTTATATAATTGTTATAGGGGATAAAGAAGAAGAGAAAAAAACTTTGGCTGTAAGAGCACGAGGAAAGAAACCTGAATTTGGAGTCAAGACAGATGCATTTTTGGAAAAGATAAAAGAAGAGATAAAAGAAAGAAAATAGAAATTGAGGATTTTTAACATGTCTATAAAAACTTTAATTGAAACAGTGGAATCAAGCAAAGAATTCAAAGAATTTAAAAAAGAACACAAGAAAGCTGTGCTTTATTCTGCTTTTTTATTGATGCGGCAGGCTTTTGGAAATTTGATAGTTGAGACACAGCAACTTGATTATTGGCTTGGTGGCGAGGAAGTTGCTGAGTTTTTCCTCGAAGAAGGAAATGTAAAATCAAAGATAGACAAATTAGAACCTTCGAATGATAAGGACAGAAAATTCACTGAATTGGAACCAAAGGTATTTGATGTTGAAGATGCAGAGAAGATGATTATTAAGGAAATTGAAAAAAATTCTTTTGAAATCAAGGATGTTTCAAAAATAATCTGCGTTCTTCAGAAAATTCAGGACAAGCAAGTATGGAACATAACCTGCATAATTGGAATTACAATGCTGAGGTTCCATATCAGCATGGATGGAAAGATTTCTGATGAGAAAAAGGGAAGTTTGTTTGATATCATAAGTGTGGAGAAAGGGAAAGGCGCGAAAAACAAAGAAAAAAAGGAAAAGAAAAAATAGGTCTGCATGTGGTAAATAAGAAAGTTATTGTTCAATAAGTTCGGGATGAAAGTGAGGTCATATTTGTTCTTAAATTTATAGACTTAATCTGTATGTTTCGTATTATATTTTTTGTCTTGTTCTTTAAACTTTCTGCGGTATTCTGGGAGAACCTGGCTTTTATAATGGTTGCATTCTCCTGGATGAGTGTTATGATGACATTTTGGCGGTTTGTCTATAGGGCCTTCTTCAAATGCTTGATAGCCATCACAATCTTTTTTTGTGTAAGGGCATTTTAATGCAGTAACTGTTATATCGCCATATCTCTGATGATGTCTGTCTTGAACGGGTTTCTGCCTCTTTTCTTGTTCTACCATTTTTTGTTAAATACCTTGAGTTTAATAACTTTTTCAAAGCCTCTGGCAGGGTTTGAACCTGCGACATCGACTTTACGAAAGTCGCGCTCTACCACTGAGCTACAGAGGCATAAAAAATAAAGAAAATCGTGAATAAAAAGCTATCTTTCCCTATTTCCTTTTATAAATTCCTCAACCATTATCTTAGCTTGAGAATCAGAAAATTGTTTGTAAGGGTGCTTCATAAGATAAGCTGAACCTGATTCAAGACAACCAGAAATTTTTCTGTCAAGAGCGATTTTGACAAGCCTAATTGCATCAATTATGCATCCGCCAGAATTCGGAGAATCTTCAACACTTAATCTTATCTCAATATTCAAGGGAACATCGCCAAAATTCTTTCCTTCCATCCTTAAGAAACAAAGCTTATTATCTTTAAGCCATGGAATAAAATCACTTGGGCCTACATGAATGTTGTCTTCGTGCATTCTCTCGTCAAGCTGGCTTTGAACTGCTTCTGTTTTGCTTATTTTTTTTGATTTAAGTCTTTCTCTTGCCAGCATGTTCAAGAAGTCTGTATTTCCTCCGACATTTAATTGATATGTTTTCTCAATATTAATGCCTCGTTCGTCTGCTAATTTTGTCAGAACCCTATGGACAATTGTCGCCCCAAACTGGGATTTTACATCATCGCCAAGGCAAGGCAGGCTTTTTTCCTGAAATTTTTTAATCCACGATTCATCTGAGCATATGAAGACAGGCATGCAGTTTATGAATCCTATTCCTGCTTCTAAGCAGCATTCTGCATAAAATTCAGTTGCTTTTTGGCTTCCTACAGGCATGTAATTAACAAGAATTTCAGCTCCTGATTTTTTTAATTCATTAACAACTTCATTTTTTGAGAGCTCTTTTTGCTCATCTGAAACAACAAATCTTTTATTTTCTTCATAATTTTGCATATGCTCTGCAAAACCATCTAAAACAGGGCCTTTTTTTACTATCACGCCAGATTCTGGAATATTGCTACAGAAGACTTTTGTATTATTTGGAAGACTGAAAATTGCCTGATTCACATCTTTTCCTATTTTTCTTGCGTCTATGTCAAAAGCAGCAACAACTTTTATGTCTGAAATTTTATAATTTCCAAGAACATTATGCATCAATCCTGAGACTGTTTTGCTGTTATTATCAACATTCTTGTAATGATAAAGCCCCTGTATTAGACTAGAAGCGCAGTTTCCTATTCCTGATATGGCTATTTTTATGTCGGACATTTTTTGATAAGTTGTTTATTAAATTTTTTCCTTGCCGTGTTTAGTAAAAATTAAGGAAATGGGAACTACTGCGCTTGGGATATTAACTGAACACCTAACCCTATATGCTGTTATTTTTATGTTGAATCAGTTGTTTAGTTTCGTTATGCGCTTCGCTTTTCGCGTTCTGGAAATGACTGGAAAATTGTTTTATCACTTAACTCTTAACTAAACATCTCCCTATTTTACATACATAAAATAGTAATGTATTTAAACATTTCTATTCTAGAGTATATATGCTCATTGATAAACCAATAAAGAGACTAGCAAAATTAAATACGCAGGAGTGTTTATGGCCGTATATCCTGAAAATATTAAGTGAAAAACCAATGCATGCTTATATCCTCAGGGAAGAAATAAAAAAAAGATTTGACTTTCTTCCGGGACAAGTCACTTCTTATACTACATTATATTCTTTGAAAAAACAAGGGCTTGTAAGCAAACAAAAAAAGGACAGGATTGTCGTCTATAGCATAACTGAAAGGGGAAAAAAGGCCTTGCAGCAAGCACAAATGTTCTATAGAGAAACTTTTAGGAAATTAAGCTAAGAAAAATTAGATTAGGACTAAGTTATCAGTTATAATCTTTTAGCCAGTAGTCTTCAATTTTTAATTAATTAAACAAAGAAATAATTTCCTTATCAAAAATCACTCTTTCTTTTCTTTCTTGACTTTTTCTTTCTTTTCCTTTTTCTCTTTCTTTGGCTTCTTTTCTTTTTTCTCATTCAGAACTTCTTTCTTGACTTCGTCAAGATTTTTCTCTTCAATTTCTTTGTTCTGGGCTTTAGCTTTCATTTCTTCAAGCTTTTTTCTGATAAGTGCTCTTGCTTCTGTCATGTCTATCTTCTCTCTTACTCTTTCTTCTCTTTTTTCTTCCAGAGAATAGAAATCTGATTCAACGACTTGTTTGTCAAGTTTCCTTTTTTCAGTGTAGAGTTTTGCTAATAAGTATAAAACTAATCCCACTGAATTTGTTGTTTTGTTATTGCAGGGAATAACAAAATCAATATTATGGGTGTTGTTATTAGTAGAGCATAATGCCATTACAGGGACTTTTATTTTGACTGCATCATTCAGTGCATTTTTGTCAACCCAAGGATCTAAAACAAAAACTAATTTTGGCTCGAAGAAATTCTTTAAAACAGGGTTTGTGATTATTCCAGCAGGATATCTTGTGAAAATCCTTATTCCAGTTGCTTTTGCAAATGCTTCCAAAGGTTTTGTAGCTGCATCTTTCTTTCCACAGACTATGATGTCTTCAGGAGCATAATTTGCTAAAAATCCTGCTCCCTGGGCGATTTTTTCATCGACTTTTTTTGTATTCAAGACAGCGATTCCATCTGCTTTTCTTCTGTAAACATACTCCCGCATTGTTGGAGTTACTGCTCTTGTACCTATATGAATTGAGACTTTGATATATGTTTCCAAAGGAGCTAAAAGAGTCTCTTTTTTTGATGTTATTTCTTCTGGAATCTCTTCTTTAATCTCAGAATCTCTTTCCTCAATTTCTTCGACTTTTTCTTCAACAGATTCTTCTGAAGCTTGTTCTAAAGTCTCTTCCACTTCAGTTTCTATTTCCTTATTTTCTTCTGTTTTATTTGTTTCTTCGTCTTTATTCTTCTTTGGCATGTGAATTTATGTTATGGGGTGTTTTTAAATGTTACGAGACACTGTTAAAAAATTATTTTTTAGGTCTATAACCTATATTTTTGCATTTCAGTCTTCTTAAAAACAGGAGATCATGAAAACACCATGATTGGATACATTCACAAAATCATTAACATACTGACATTAGATAATTTTAAAAACTATCATTTCTTTTATCTGTTATGATAAACGAATTGAGGTTAGTTCATTGTTAGAAAACAGCCTAGCATCGCTTGTCAAAATAGTTCTTCTAAAGGTTTAATTCAAAACATTTTTAACTATTATATTCTGTATTATAGAGTAAATCGTGGTGGATGTAGCGTAATGGTAGCGCGCTCGGCTGTGGAGGCCTCTTTTCTTTTTAGCAAAGAAAAGACCCCTGGGAGAAAAGAAAACACAAAATTCAATTTCCCACTGGCTTGCAGATCCCGTGCGGACCGGGTTCAATTCCCGGCTTCCACTTTCCAGGAGAAAAGATGGTAGAAATCAATAAAGAGAATGTCAAAGGATTCAAGGATTTTACAGGATTAGAGGCTTTGAAAAGAGAAGCTATTAAGAAAATCCTTGTTGAAAAATTCAAGGTTTATGGTTTTAATCCAGCTGAAACACCATTAATTGAATTTGAAAAATTTGTAAAAGGAGAAAATACAAATGATGAAGCTATTTCTGATATTTTCAAATTAAAAGACAGGGGTGAGAGGGAACTTGCCTTAAGATACGAATTCACTTTTCAATTAAAGAGGCTGGTTATAGGAAAAAAATTACCTTTTAGGAGATATCAGATTGGAGAAGTTTTCAGAGATGAACCTATTTCATCAAACAGATTCAGACAATTTACGCAGTGTGATGTAGATATTATTGGTTCAACAATTAAAGACGATGCAGAAGTCTTGAAGGTTTTCTCAGAAGTTTTGAGAGAACTGAAAATCGAAGCAATAGTTCTAATAAATAACAGGAAATTGTTGAATGAAATCCTTGAAAATGAGGGAATTAAAGACAAATTTATCAAAGAACAAGTGATACGAGAAATAGATAAACTGGATAAGTTGAAAGAAAATGAAGTTAAGGAAAATCTTTCAAAGTATAATGCAGAAAAAATAGTGACTATCTTGAAAAAACCCGAGAAATATTTTGAAAAATACGAGACTTTCAAGGAAATCCAGGAATTGAAGAAATTTTGCTTGATGTTTGGCCTTAAAATAGAATTTTCACCTTTTTTAGCAAGAGGACTTTCATATTACACTGGAAGCATTTTTGAGATAAGAACAAAAGAATTCAAGGAGAGCATTGCAGGCGGCGGTTCTTATCAAGTGAATAACATTCAAAGCACTGGAATCTCTTTTGGTTTGGAAAGGCTTTCGAACTTAGCTAAAATAGAAGCTGAAGGAATAAAATGCATACTTATTTCTTTAGGCCAAGATAAAACAGCAATAAAGATTTGTCAGGGACTTAGAGAAGAAGGAGTTTCGTGTTTTGTGATGGAAAAACTCTCAAAAGCATTGGATTATGCAAATCAGGAGAAAATTCCTTTTGTGATTTTTATAGGCAATGAAGAGATAAAGAAGAAAAAGTTCAAATTAAGAAACATGAAATCAGGAAAAGAAGAATTCTTTACTGAACGAGAGCTTTTGAAGAAATTGAAATAGGAAAGTTAGGTAATATATTTGTAGGTGGTTTTAGCACAAATGGTTCTCATTAGTTTTCAATATTAAGACATGATTGAGGAAGAATAATTAGTCTGCGTATCTGTTCACTAATAATCTTTTGAGATATTATAATTTAGAGAAATCATTCTAAAGAATAAAAATAAAAAATAAATCTATCCTTTCTTGATTTTTGACAGAACAATCAAAGAGGCTATTATCCCAATTAATGGTCCTATTACAAAACCATGAGGCGGGAATATCAATGTGATTATGCTGAAGACCAGCATAAAGACACTTGCTTCTCTTGGATTTGTCTTTAGCAACAAAGTTGCGAACAACATGCCTGCTCCGATAACTGCATTAAGAACAGCGAAGAAAATCGCGTTCTGGAAAGAAACCAAGGTAAAGTTTATCGGGACTGTCAAAAACAGTATTGCTGATACAAGAACTATGATTGATGCAATCAAGTTCAAGATAAAGTCAGTTTTTACTATCTCATAAATCCCCATAGGTTTTCTTTCAACCTTTGAATGCGGCATTGTTCTACCTCTCTTGAATCTCCCTCTTTTTTTCTTAGATGCCATAAAAATATATGCTGGTTACATTTAAAAATGTTGTTACTCCAATGAACATTTTTAAGTTACATAAATAATACTAAGAATTGTTGAATTTGAGATACCTCAGAGCAAAGTTTCTATTTCTTGATTAGAAATCGCACAACCATTGAACTTTGCTGCATACAAAATTGCCATGATAACTTCTTGTTTCTTTCCTGGCAAGTCTATGAAACCATATTTATGGGCCATAAGCGCAAGTTCTGATGAACGTATGATGTTTATGTTTCTAAAATAATTATAATTTTTCTCAACTGAGTGTATTTTTCTGTGGAGTTTCAATTCCAAGAGTCTTTTCAGATTATTTGGAGCTTCGCATAATACTCTTGTTGTCCTCTCATCTACAACAACTGCTTTTTTTTCTATTTTCAATTCATTATATAAGGCAATGCAGGAAGTCTCGCCCGAATGCATTATTCTTATGAATTCTCCGTCTGAAATGAAAGTTAAGTTTGCTATGTTTCCAAGCATTGTTTTTTCCTTCAAATGCGAATTCTTGTAAAGTTCAAGGACGCCGTCATCATAAAGCTTTTTTATAAAGAGAGCTTCTAACATAAATCTCTTTTCCTGGAGTGGTTTGTCAATGACTTCGTATTTGACCTCTTCTGTGATAAAGAAATGCCCGCCAAATTTTCTTTTTAATGGCTCGAGAATATGAAGAAGATCATTCAATGCAAGGGTTATGATGCTTGATGCATCAAATATCAGTGCTTTGTTTATGTTAGGCATTTTTGTGTTGTTTTTTTGTGTCTGTAGGTGTTTAATTTATTTATTAGTCAAAATTGTTGAAGAGGTCTTCTGTAAACTTTATCCTGTCTTTTATTGGTTTTGTGATGGTCAAGTCAAGGTCAGTTATGATTGGAACAGAGGCATATGCTGCTAATTCCCATTGAGTAATTCCCAGCAAGGCAGCTGTTTCTGCTCTTGAAATTCCATGTTCATAAACTCTTGATGCTTTGTTAATAGAAGCTTTTCTGAAAACTTCCTGGATATAATCATTAAGATGGATGAATAAATCAAGTGATTTCCTGATGTTGATTACCTCTCTTCTGAAATATTTTAGTTTGTCAATTTGGAGAAAATATGATGCTCTGTCAAGATATTTCAAAGTTTTTTGCATGAAAACATTCCACTTTTTGCTTTCTTTCAAGTCACCTTTTTCAAAGATTTTTGCCAGAGCGTATATTGTTATTGCAATGGCAAGAGAATCAGGGTCCTGATAGATTGAAACAGAGTGTATTGTTTGATTTGAGAGCTCTCTTAAACGAGGAGTGTCTTCGTCTTTGACAGCAGAATAGGCTTGCCTAAGCACCTCTAAAGTGTGTTCTTTTTCTATCATGTTACCTCTCTTTTGTATATAATTTAAGAAAAAACTTTATTTAAATGTTTTGAGAACGCAACGATTTTTATAACTCTGGGTTCGAAACAAAAAACGTGACTTGTTAGGGGCAAGAACAAATGCCCATACAACGCCACGACTGGGAATCGAACCCAGATATCCTTGCGGAAAAGAGATTAGCAATCTCTCGCCTTACCATTGGGCCATCGTGGCACTTATTGAAATGCCATGAGGTTTTTTAAAAGTTTGTAATTGAATGATTTTTATCCATTTTTTCCTTGATATGTTATTGCTTAGTAGTAACATTTATAAACATAACTTGTCTTTTAGATATATGATTCCCGAAGATAGTGTCTTAATTGTCTCAGATATGCAGAATTATCTTATTGACCAATATACTTCTGAGAAATTATCCCAAGTAGTTGATCATATTAACACAATTATCCAGGATTTCAGGAATGCTGGTGCACCAATAATATTTTTGAAGCATGTTTTAAGCGGGCAAATACTCCCTGAATTAGACAGAAAAGACACTGATATAGTTGTTGAAAAGACATGGATTGATGGATTTTTTAAGACAGATTTAGACAAAAGGATTTTGGGAACACAAAAATCAAAGGTTTTGTGTGTCGGCGGACAAGCTGACGAATGCCTTAGATATACTGTTGTTTCAGGATGTGAAAAACTTCAAGGGAACCAAGAAAAAAGTCCGGGTAATAAGCCATTGCAATTTTATGTTGCTGATAATGCTATTATAACTTGCGATTGGGAAAGCAGGAGAAATGCGCTTAGTACAATGAACGAAGCTGGCGCAAGAATTATATCCTATACACCGTATGCAAAAGTTGGAAAACAGCTTGAGTTTTTATTCTGAAAAGATTTAGTAATGACACAAAAATTAATAAACTAATTTACTTAAATCTTATTACGGGGCTATAATATAACTTGGTTAGTATACGTGCCTAGGGCAAGCCTTTCTCTTTTTAGAAAAAAGAGAAACCTTTGGGAAAGAGAAAAACTAAAATTTCAAAATTTTCCCATGGCTATATAGAACGCACGCGATCTGGATTCGAATTCCAGTAGCCCCATCTTTAAAATGGAGGTGAAGAAATGAAAAAGGCCAAGGAAATAAAATATCCTAAAAAAGATGATTTGGATTTAGCGTATTTATGTGGTGTTTTAGCAGGGGATGGGAGCATCTACATAAATCAAGAAAAGCACGATTACGCTATACGGTGTGTTTGTAATCCAAAAAGTGAAAAGGAATTTTATAATAAAATAATAAAGAACCTCCTTCTCAAGTTATTCGGATTAAAAGTTACGCCTAAACTTTATGATAAAGGCACTTCTTACGGCATTGGTTTTTCCTCAAAAAGACTAGTGTGTTTTTTAATTGACATAGGTCTTCCTTCAGGGAAAAAATATGATAAACTAAAAATCCCAGAAATCTTCCTAAGTAAAAAAGAGCTAACCTTTTCATTCATTAGAGGGTTAGCAGACACAGATTTTTGCTTGACCTTAAAAAAAGGCAGATATCCTCGGATAATTGGCGCATCCAAAAGTGAGCAATTTATTGATCAAGTCTACGCATTTTTGAAAAGAGAAGGTTTTTGCCCATACAAACAAAAAAGAGAGTATTATGATAAAAGAGTGAATAAAGTTGAGATTACCTACTCTATTTCAACTTCGGGGCATAAACAACTTATTAACTGGATTAATAAAATTGGATTTAGTAATTCCCGAAACATAAACAAGGTGAGAGAATGGATTGATAAAAATCCAAAATACCTTCAAGGCGAACATTTAAAAAATCTTTTATTCTCTGACTTATAGCGCGGAATCTGAACCCAAGGGTTTTGTTACATAGCGGGGTAGAGGAGTCTGGAGTCCTCGCAAGGCCCATAACCTTGAGATATCTCTAAAAAAATTTGTTTGGAGACTCGAACGCGTGGTTCAAATCCCGCCCCCGCTATTTTTTTATTCTTAAAGATTTAACATAAAATTATAAAGGGGAGATTATAGAACATATATGGCAGAACAACCAATTAAAGAAGTGGATATTACACATACTACGTTAATGTCAGGACTTGCTTGCAGGATTATCTCGCTTGCTATTTAAAATGGTTTTTCTAGTGAACATGACCCAGATTTGTTGAAAAAACCCATTCCTGGAAAAAGAATAGTTTATATTTCTGAAAAAACAAGGCCATATGGGACGAAATTGGAGCAATTTAATACTGTAGTAGGAAGAGATGACGGTTCAATTGATGTTTATTGTTCTTTTGTTTGTGCAACTCAGTCTAATCCAAACTTCTTTAAATGCCCAACTCACCACCTCCCAAAATATAAAAAGAGATGCGCTAATCTTTATAAGTTTCAGAGTAAAGTTGAACAACTAGTGAGAGATTTAAGCAAACTTTATCCTGTAAAATATGTCTCATCAGATACTGAATTTCATAGACGAGTTGCCCTATATTCTGGGAATTGTTAATCAGAACTCAATTTTTAAAACTTCTTTCAATTGTGCCCAGAACTCGGGATTTTCAACTGGAATTTCTCCGTTGATGTTTCTTAATAGCTTCATTTGATTGTAAAAATCGATTAAGGGTTTTGTCTGTAAATCATAAGTCTGAAGTCTTTGGGAGATTATTTCAGGTTTTTCATCTTCTCTTTGTATCAAGTCAGAGGAACATTGGTCGCATTTTCCTTCAACTTTTGGAGGCATTGTCTTGACATTGAAGATAGTCCCACAACCTTTGCATGTCCTTCGAGTAGTCATTCTCTCTATAATAACTTGATTTGGAACTTCTAAATTAATTACATGATCAATGTTTGTAATTTCCTTGAGCATTTCAGCTTGTTTTGTTGTTCTTGGAACTCCATCTAGAATAAAGCCGTTTTTGCAGTCTTCTTCTTGCAATCTATTTTTCAGCATGTTCATTGTAATCTCGTCAGGAACTAGTTTTCCCTGAGCCATTATTTCTTTAGCTGATTTTCCTAATTCTGTACCATTTGCGATTTCGTTTCTGAACAAATCTCCTGTAGAAATATGGGGAATTTTCAAGGCTTGGGCGATTCTTGATGCTCTTGTCCCTTTTCCTGAACCAGGAGGCCCTGATATTATAAGTTTCATTTTTGTTGTTTATGTTATAACAAAGAAATGAAGGTTTTTAAATGTTACATAATATCACTAAATAATGGTGACAATAGAAAGGTTTAAAAATCAAGTGCCCTTAAAATTTTTGATTAAAATGCCAAACAAATTTCATTTTGATAGGAATTGTGGATATCCAGTTCGTACTCTAAGCGTAGCTCAACTTCAAGAAGCTGGTTTAGTTTCTGATCTTGGTGCACCAACTGAACTTTTGATTCTTGAAAAACAAGGGCATAATGGACAAGAGATAATTGTTCCGGGATTAGTATATCGGGGGGATTGGGACAGAAGGTATCAATATCCAGATATAGAAGTTAATACTCTTTGCCTTTCAAGTGCTCTTTATGCTAGAGCAGCAGTTGTTCTGCATTTACTTGGGCCTGGGCTTACTGAAAGTAATTCAGAATATATCCAAAGAAGCAAGCAATTAGAACAGAGAATAACTTTCTGGGAATAATTATTTCTTTACAGAATCCAGCGCAGCTTCTATTTTGTCAAGGACTTTTTCCTTAAAATCAGGAGCATTCATATCAACATCTGCATTGATTTCTCTAAGGAGCCCCTTTTTCTTGTAATAATCTTCTAATGGCCTTGTTTTTTCAGCATAAACTTTTAATCTGTCTTTGATAATCTCTGGTTTTTCATCTGCTCTTTGATAAAGCTCTCCTCCGCAAAAGTCACAAATTCCTGGTTTTAGGGGTTTTTTGTTGACTAGATTAAAAATAGATCCACATTTCTTGCATATTCTTCTGTTAGTCAATCTTTGCAAGATGACTTTTTCAGAAGCGTAAAAATTTAGAACTAAGTCTATTTTTGTTATTTTTTCTAGAGCTTCTGCTTGTTTTATTGTCCTTGGAAAACCATCTAGAAGAAAATCTTTAGCATCTTTTTGTTTTAATCTTGATTTTAAAATTTCAAGAGTAAGTTCATCTGGAACTAATTCGCCTTTATCCATGAATTCCTTTGCTTTTTTCCCCAAATCTGTTTTGTTTTTGACAGCTTCTCTGAACAAATCACCTGTGGAGATATGTGCAAGATGATATTTATCTCTTATCATAGAAGCATATGTTCCTTTTCCTACTCCAGGACTGCCTAATAAAACTATTTTCATGTTAAATTTGAGTTAATCTATATGTGTTTGATTGAAACTTCTTTTTTCCGTTTTTCGAGAATTCCCGAAAATCGGTTAATTATTAACTTATAGATATTTATTAAATATGGTTTTTAAATATTTTTGTATATAACTTCAAATTTATTTGAAGTCATCACTTTATTTATAAACATGAAATTATTAAGGAATTAGGAGGTTTAAATATACTTTGCCAAGAGTTAAGTTGTAGATTTTGGTCTTTTGTTTTTTAGGAAAAAGAAAGCAGAAATCAAATAAAATACAGCTTTACACTTATAGATGGCAAAGAAACTAAAAAATGCAAAAACTAGAGAACAAGGAAGCTGCAAGCGACTCTGTTAAAGTAACTTTAATAGTCGTTTCAACAGTTATTGTGTTAGCTGTGGTAGCTTTAGCTGTTTTCTTGAATTTAAGACCAGGAACAACTATAACAACAAATGGGCAATCAACAATAAAAGCAACACCTGACTTGGTCTCAATATATTTTACTGTTGATACTAATGGCTCAACAGCTCAGGAAGCAAAGGACAAGAATGCAGAAATTGTTGATAATGTGATTACAGGACTTATAAAAAATGGCATTAAGAGAGAAGACATAACAACTGAAAACTTCAATATCTGGCCAGAGTATGATTGGACTGAAAGTGGACAAGTGTTTAAGGGATATAGAGCAACACATTCAATAAGAGTCCAGTTAGATTCTAATAAGATGGATGATGCTGGCGAGGTAATTGATATTGGCGTAGATAATGGAGCTTTGATAAGCTACATTAATTTTGAGCTAAGTACAGAGAAACAGAATGAGTATAAGGCTCAGGCTCTAAGTGATGCCACTAAGGATGCAAAAGTCAAGGCAGAGAGCATAGCTTCAGGTTTGGGAAAACGACTTGGAGCAGTTGTTTCAGTAGTAGATTCAAGCTTTGATTACTACCCTTGGGCAATCTATAGAAATGATGCCATGATAGGTGTTGAAGAAGCAAAAACAGCAATTTCAACAAACATCAACCCTGGACAGCAAGAAGTCAATGCAAGAGTCACTGTAACTTACAAAATAATTTAAATTTTTTATTTTTTTATTTTTTTTAAAATAATTTAAAAAAATGACAGAAAAATATGTGATGGTGAACTTGGAAGATGAAAAATCCAGGAAACTGGGAGAAGCAATATCTAATCCTACTTGTAAGAAAATAATCAATCTGTTGGCTGAGAAAGAGCTGACAGCTTCTGAAATCTCAAAAGAATTGAAAATTCCCCTAAATTCATTAGATTATAATCTGAAAAAGTTGATCGATTCTGGAATTATAGAAAAAGGCAAGCATTTTTGGAGTGTAAAGGGAAAAAAAGTCCCAGCTTACAAGGTTGTGAATAAAGTTATTGTGATACAGCCTAAGAAAACTTCAAGTTCTTCAGTTTATTCTAAATAGTTTATTCTAAATTAAAGGGAATTTCTTTGATGTTATGCATTTCAGCTGCATTGACTGCCTTGATAGCTTGGTTAACAAGAAACAATATAACATACTCAGATAATGTTCTTGTTGAAGAAACAAAAATGGCAGGAACATTTGCAGCAGAATCTGTTCAGGCAGTCTCAACTTCTTTATCAGTACAGCCCTGGATGTGGTTTGCCTTAGGTTGTTTAGTTGTGATGATAATTGTAACAATTGTGAATTGGAAAAAGATGTAAAATGAGAAATAAGGTTGAAAGGATGAATAAATTAAAAGAACTAGGTCTTCCTGTCCCTGATTTCGAGG
>Ga0233422_10000136_pt1 | contig 40596 bp, 39 predicted proteins | sample Watercolumn_Mata_2_FD_182724 | JGI IMG/M metagenome (GOLD analysis project Ga0233422, IMG submission 182724) | Freshwater microbial communities from Lake Matano, South Sulawesi, Indonesia - Watercolumn_Matano_2014_110_MG | ecosystem: Environmental > Aquatic > Freshwater > Lake | place...
CCAGTTCTCGCAGGGAGCCCGGGCCGATGACGGTAAGACGGTGTTCTTCATCGGTGGCAGCCTCGGCGCACAGGCCCTTAACCTTGCGGCTCTCGATGCGGCAGCGGCGCTCTCCAATCTGAACTTCGTGATCCTGACCGGCCGCAGAGACTACGAGTTTGTTCGGTCCCGCGTTCGCTCGAGCAATTGCGAACTCGTCGAGTTCACGAGTCATCCGGAGGAGCTCTACCGGAAGGCGACGATTGCAGTGTCCCGGGCAGGCGGCGTGGTCCTGTCCGAACTGGTAGCCTTTGGCATACCCGCCATACTCATCCCTTTTCCCCATGCCACCGACCGGCACCAGGACGCCAATGCGAATTACCTGGTGTCGGTTGGCGCTGCCGAAGTTCTGGATCAAAGCCGCCTGTCCGGTCTCACCAGCCTGATCGGGACAATGATGGACGACGCGTCGCGACGACAGCAGATGGAGAAGGCGGCGCGGTCGATCGCCCGGCCGGACGCCGCGCCGGCGATCGCCAGGAGGATCAAAGAATGTTTGGCCGCCTGAAGCGAGTCCATCTTGTAGGTATCGGCGGCGTCGGGATGTCCGGTATCGCGCTCCTGTTGAGGAACCTGGGTTTCGAGGTGACGGGCTCGGACGCCAAGGAGAGCGATACCACGCGCAAGCTCGCGGAGGCAGGGGTGCGGGTGTACATTGGCCACGAGGCCGCCAACTCGGCCGAAGCGCAGGTCGTTGTCTATTCGTCGGCCGTCCACTCCGAGAACCCGGAGCTGGCGGCGGCCCGAGCCAAAGAGGTCCCGGTCATCCGGCGGGCCGAGATGCTGGCCGAACTGATGCGCATGAAGTTCTCGGTTGCCATTTCCGGCAGCCACGGCAAGACCACGGTGACCTCGATGGTCGCTCACCTGATGGAGCGGGCCGGGCTCGATCCGACCAGCGTTATCGGCGGCCGCGTGATGGGAGCCAATGCCGGGGCCCGGCTCGGGCAGTCCGAGTACCTTGTCGCCGAGGCCGACGAGAGCGACCGCTCATTCCTGGCTTTGTACCCGGCAATCGCGGTCGTCACCAACATCGAGCGCGAGCACCTGGATGTCTACCACGACCTTGCAGACATCAAACGGGAGTTCACGCGGTTCGTGAACCGGGTTCCATTCTACGGTTCGGTGATCCTCGGTATGGATTCGCCGGCGGTTCGATCCATCCGGAACCGGGCAAAACGCCGCGTGGTCACATACGGGGTCGAGTCGCCGGCTGACTTCCGCGTCAAGGACGTACAGCTCTACGGGTTCTCCAGCGCGTTCACACTGCTCTTCGGCGGCAGAGAGGTCGGCCGCCTCAATGTGCCGGTTCCGGGCATGCACAACGTGGCCAATGCCCTGGCAGCTATCGCGACCGGCAACGAGCTTGGCATAGGTTTTGAAGTAATGGCGCAGGCGTTGGCTGTCTTCTCCGGCGTCCATCGTCGTCTTGAGAAGCTTGGGGAGAAGAATGGTATCCTGGTGTACGACGACTATGGACACCATCCAACCGAGGTAAGGGTTACCCTCGAAGCCCTGCGCCATGCATTTCCCGACCGACGCATCCTGGTCGTGTTCCAGCCCCACCGCTACACGAGAACCAGGGCGCTGGCCGATGAGTTCGGCACGTGCTTTGCCGCGGCCGACGAACTCATCCTGACAAAGGTCTACGCCGCATCAGAGCCCGAGATCCCGGGCGTAGACTCGACACTGATCCTCCGCGCGGTTGAGGCGGCAGGCAAGCCCGGTGCCAGCTACGTGCCGGAGATGGCCGAAGCAGCCGGCGTGCTCGCAGGCAAGCTGCGCAAGGGCGACGTCGTCCTGATTGCCGGAGCAGGTAACATATGCACGATTGGCGAAGAGATCTTGGCGAAGCTGTAGCAGGTTCAGCAGCGGACGTCAGGTTCGCTGAGTCCCTGGCCCAGCACACGACCTTCCGCATCGGTGGGCTGGCTGACGCCTGGGTTCTCGTCCGCAATCGGCAGGCGCTGACGCAAGTTCTGTCAGTCTGTCGAATGGCGGGCGTCCGTACGTGGATTCTGGGACGGGGATCAAACGTCCTTGTGTCCGACCAGGGACTCCACGGGGTCGTGGTCTGTCTCGGGGGAGACCTGGCTGAGGTCAGGCGGCAGGGAACAGAAGACGGGGGACGGTTGACCGGGCTGGTGTGCGGTGCCGGCGCGAGCCTGGACGAGGTCGCGACGTTCGCGGAGCAGCAGGGGCTGGTCGGGGCCGGGTTCCTTGCCGGAATCCCGGGTACGGTCGGAGGCGGAATGCACTCCAATGCCGGCGCGTTCGGCCGCTCGCTCGGTGACATCGTCACGAGTGTGACGGTGCTGGACGACCACGGAGAGGAGTTTGTGCGGGCCGGTTCGCAGATCCGTCGTGAGTATCGAAGGCCGATGGTTGACGAAGGTTTGATTGTGGTGGAAGTGACGCTCGGGCTCGAGAGGCCGACCGCTGACGGCCGGCAGCTTGCTGCGGATGAGGTCCGCAAGCAGCGGTGGGGGAAGCACCCGACCGAACCGTCGGCAGGTTCGTTCTTCCGGAACCCCGAGAAGGACGGGGAGCGGATCCCGGCCGGGAAGCTCATTGAGGAGTGCGGTTTGAAGGGCAGATCCATCGGCGGCGCCAAGGTCTCGGAAGTCCACGCCAACTTCCTCGTAAACAGCGGTCGGGCAAGATTCGCTGACGTTTACGAACTGGCTCAGGTCATCAAAGCGACAGTCGAGGAGCGGACCGGGATCCTGCTCGAAGAGGAAGTGCAGTACCTCCCGGGACCGGATGAACGCAGGTTCCAGAACGCAGAGGGTAGAATCCAGGAGTCGCGGAGCGGGGCGGCGAATGGCAGCTAGCGGCGGGCAGCAGAGGACTGTGGGGCAGATACCCGGAGCGACAAAGGGCGCGGCTCACCGTCGCCCGGTTTCCTGTTCCCGCGGTTCCTTTTCAAGGAGGTAGTATGGCAAAAGCAAGGCGTACCGCGGCCGTGGACATCGGCTGCACCAAGATCGCCTGCATCGTTGCCGAGACGGACCACGCAGGCAAGACGAGTATCGTCGGGTACGGTATGGCCGCGCCCGAGGGTTTCAAACAGGGCGTCGTCATAAACCTGGACAAAGCGGCCCAGTCGGTCGAGGCGGCAGCGAAGCAGTGTGAACAGATGGCCGGCGGAAAGTTCAAGTCCTACCCGGCCTACGTCGGCATCTCGGGTGAGCACATCAAACACCTGACCGGAACCGCGGCGGTACCGGTGCGGAAGCCGGCGCGCGGCATCAGCGCACGAGATGTCGAGGACGTCATCAAGCAGGCACAGACGATCAGGTTGCCCAACGACGAGCAGATACTGCACGTGGTCCCGACCCAGTTCGTCGTGGATGGACAGAAGGGTGTCCGAAACCCGATCGGTCTGTTCGGGGTGAAGCTGGAAGTTGAGGCGCTACTCATCATCGGTGCTGTAACCGCCGTCGAGAACTTGTATCGGGTCATGGAGCGGATGGAGTCAAGGAACCGTTCGCTCGTCCTTCAGTCCATAGCGAGTCTCTACGGAGTTTGCGACGAAGAGGACAAGGAGCTGGGAGTCGTGCTGCTTGATGTCGGCGGAGTCACTGATGTCTCCATCTACCGCGACGGTGAAATCCGGTTCACCAAGCTGCTTTCCGTCGGGGCGGTGAACATCACCAAGGACATCGTCATCGGTTTGCGGACCACTTTCCCCCAGGCCGAGGAGTTGAAGCGCAAGTACGGCGCAGCGATGGCTACCCAAATCGAGAAGGACGAAGCAATCTCGGTGGATGATGCATCGGGCCGCGGACCAAAGCAGGTCTCGCGGCGGCTGCTGGCATCGGTCATCCAGCCTCGCGTCGAGGAGATACTCACTCTGGCTGATTCCGAAGTGAGAAAGTCCGGGTTCGGTGATGGTCTGTCCGCCGGCGTCGTTCTCACCGGCGGCGGCTCCCGCCTGAGCGGAATAGACCTGGTGGCCGAGCAGATTTTCGGCATGCCGGTCCGGCTGGGTCGCCCGGATCGCATCGCCGGGCCGGTGGAGGTGACTCGCGACCCGGGGTTTGCCACTGCCGTTGGCCTGGTACGCTGTGGTATCGAGGGCAAGGCAACCAGTCAGTTTCCCGAGCCGGGGTTTCTTTCCGGCGTCGGTGAGGAAGTCAGAAGCTGGTTTTCGTGAGTCGCGCATGGCACGAGAAGCGCGGAAGAAGCGTCCCGGGAGGGACGACGAACGTCGGGTCGTCAGCAGGGTCTTTTGAGGCAGATGGCCGGGAGTCGAGAAACGTACATCGCATACAGCAAAGCTGCGAACGGAGGCAACGCATGATCGAACCGGTGAGAGAAGAGAAGAACCTGACCCGAATAGGTGTATTCGGTGTCGGCGGAGCAGGATGCAACGCGATAAACCACATGATCGACGCTGGTCTGGCCGGCGTCGAACTGCATGCGGTCAATACCGACCTGCAGGCGCTGGAGATGTCGCTGTCGCCGAACAAGATCCAGATCGGCGCGCAGCTTACCGGCGGGCTGGGGTCGGGAGGTGATCCGAAGATCGGCAAGCAGGCGGCCGACGAGTCAATCGAGCAGCTCCGCGAAGCTCTGTCCGGCTTCGACATGGTGTTCGTCGCGGCCGGCGAGGGCGGCGGCACGGGCACGGGCGCGGCTCCGGTAGTGGCGGAAGTCGCGAAGCGGAATGGCACCCTGGTAGTGGCAGTGGTTACGAGGCCGTTTCGATTCGAAGGCAGGCTGCGGGAGCAGAGAGCCGGCAACGGAGTCGATGCCCTGCGGCCACACGTGGACACGCTAATCGTACTGCCCAACGAGCGCGTCCTTTCGGAGTACGGAGAGAAGCCGTGTTTCGAGGCGTTCCGGTTGGCGGACGACGTGCTGCTGAACGCAGTCCGCGGCATTTCAGAGGTCGTGATCACCAAACAACTCATAAACATCGACTTCGCGGACGTCCGGGCGGTCATGTCGGAACGCGGTGGTGCGGTGATGTCGGTCGGCATTGCCGCGGGAGCCGGCCGGGCTTCAGAAGCCGCCCACCGGGCCCTGCAGTCCCCGCTGATCGAGGACGTCATGGTCGAGAGCGCACGCAAGGTACTGCTCAACGTCTCCGGGGATGACTCGATGACGCTCAAGGAAGTCGATGAGGCAGCAACCACGATTTTCCATGCGACCAACGGTCAGGCCGACGTCCGGATGGGTGCCGCCCGCAACAAAGACCTGCACGACAACATGAAGGTGACGATGATCGCGACAGGCCTTTCCGACCCGCTTCCCAAAGTCGATGAGGTGTCGGACCTGCTGGCCGAGATGGAGCTCTTCCCGGCCGCGAAGCGAACCGCCGGCAAGGACTGCAGGTTATCGATTGACCGGAACAACCTGGATATTCCGACCTTCATCCGCCGGCAGATAGACTAGTCTGGTTTGAGTACGAAGTGGAAGGGACAAGAGACGAAGGAGAAGTGCGGATGCCATCGTCTTCACCTGGTCGACATGACCTAGTTCCCTAGACTTCCGTAGGGATTCCGTACCGGGGTAACGCCTCCACCCCTGCCCGACCCGGGGCGGCCTTTAGGCCGCCCCGGTCGTTCTGTGTGGTGCTGGTGAGTGGGCGAAGATGGTTCCGACAGGCCCCGCAGGCCGGACATACCGCAGTGCACTCTCCTGACCTCGAAATGCCGGCGACGACTACATGGACTTGTGCACCCGGCCGGGTTTGCTCAGCATTGGCCGAAATGCGGCGGGAGCGACTGGGATCGGAATCCCTCCGGTAGGGTCGAGACTCGTCCCTAGAAAGCGTCTGTCTCAGGCTGGTCGACGGCCGCGGCCAGATAGTAGCTGGTGATGACCGGGCGTCTGACCGTGGTCTCTACCCATACGGCGGCGACCCACAATCCGTCTCTGGAATCAGGCAACACCATTTCCAGCAATGCAGAGCTTTCTCTCTCAGAAGTGGCGTGATGGTCGTTTGTCGTAAGCCCCTTCACGCCGCCGAATCCCTTCGACAGAGCAGGCTGGTCGGTTCTGGGCCACGCTCCCAGGATCACCCGGCAGGACTCACCTGGACTGAGCTTCCACTCGTAGTAGAGCACCAGTCGGGTGGCTGGACCGGGAACAAACGGCGCCGCGAACACCAGGCTGGTCCCGGGTGGAAACGGCCCTGGAAAGGAGACCTGGCCCGCCACGGGCTGGATGCTGACCAGCTGCCCGAACGTCTGGGCCGGCAACGCATCCGGTTCAGTCACGGTGATAGTGATGTTGGCTGCGGCGATATCGGCAGACTGCGCGGCAAAACGGGCAAGCCACTCCGAGTATTCGCCCTGCCCTCGCGCGGCCGCGTGCTCGCGACACGCCGGTCTCATATTGTCCACCGAAGATCTGCCGCCCTTCAAGTAGGGTACGCGCGGAACCAGCGTCGCGTGCTCGCGATAGCATCCAGGTACCGCGCACGCACTCCCGTGCACGGCGAGGACCTCTTCCTCCAGTTCAGGAGGCCAGGTTTCCCCGCCGAAGAAGGCAGAGTGATCCTGCCCCGGGGTGGGCGCGTAGTGGGCGGCTTTGCAGTCCGGGCAGACCACTTCGTGCGTGATCTCATCCCAGGCAACCTCGCGGGCGTTCCCGCACTGCGGGCAATGGTAGTGCCAGTTCATCGGCCCGGCTTCACAACCGACGTTGCTTCATGCATGCCCATATGGTGCTGTGAACCCGTCTAGCTGTCAAGCTCGCTCGCGCCTGCCGGCTGCCGTCCCGAAGCGGGAATCGGCGAGCGGGACGTCCAGGCTACAGCCGGCGACCTCGCCCTGCTCGGGGTGCTTTCGACAGAAGCGCTCGGCGTCGAACAGGCCCTGAACACCGGGCCGGAGAAGAGGGCGGCGGCGAATCCCCACACGACCTCCTCCAGCGGAACGCCGGCGAGTCGGACACCGAGATTGCCCTCTGGCATCCAGAAAGCGTCAATCATGCCGGGGTACCGTCGCAGCATGATCCCCGCGTAGAAGAGCCAGAAGAAGCGGCGAACGCCAGCGCGGTCACCAGCGCGCGAGAAGCGAGTCCGGGCCGGAACGCGAATACCAGTCCGGCGGTCAGGAGGATGGAAATGGTGGCGCCATGCATGGACCTTAGTTGGACGAGGGTTGTGGTCGTCACTACAAGTACAAGTCCCACCAGGCCCAAGCCAGTCATTCTCGCGTAGGTCCGCGGTGTCAGCCGGGGAAGAGGCGGAAGCCCCTGACGCAGCGCAAGCGCCTCAAAGACCCCGGCCGAGATACCGGCAAGAGAGAAGCCGAAGACCAGGTCCTCGACTCCGCCGAACTGCCACGTCCCAACCCGCAACGGAGCCACGTATGTCGGATACCAGTAGTCCTGAAGATGCCACAGCTCGGAGATGAGTGCCGCGGGTGCGAAGACGACACCGGTCCAGACCATGGCCGCGCGGGCCCGGCGCGAAAGCAAAGACGACGGCCCACGCCAGCAGGAACAAGAAGGCGTAGACGACACAAGCATAAGTGTAACTCACAGGCTGGCAACCCCCCTGTGAGTCGGCGATGGGCAGAGACGGAAGTGGATGGTCGGATTCTGGGGAGTGCGAGCGATGCTGTCAACCTGGACGGCTGGGCGAAGACCGCCCGTGGCGCTTCACGAAGGTCGCCCGCGCGTTGAGGCTGCTGCCGGGCTCCGAAGCAGAACAATGCTGCTAGCCGCTGCTTGATTCCACGACAACCCGTACTGAGAGGCGGTGTACGTCAACAGACAGGTAGGATGGCATAACATCTTGATATTAATGCTCTTGTTGATTTCCGCGGGGTCTGGTCTGCTTGGCATGGCTGTTGCAGAAGAAGGCGTTGTCCAGATACACGTAGGGAGGTAAGTAATGGCAGTCCGGGACGGTGGCAGCGGTGACAGGCCGATGGAGGAGTGGAGCTTGACTTCACACTCGTCCGGTCAGGAGCCGTGGATATTGAAGCTAGAGGAGTTGATGCGACTGCAGTACGATGCAGGAGATGATGACGGCATGGCCGGGGAGTTGGCGCTGACGAGGAGTTGAAACAGGGCCGATCCGTGCCGCACCGCTTCTGGTCCGGCTTTCCGTCTGGTTGACCATAGGGGGTCGCTTTGGTCCGGCGGGGCGTCAAGCCACGCCGGGGCGATGGAGCCCGGCAGACAAACCGGATGATTGCAGCAGACGCCCCGCAAGGGGCGTCTCTCTTTCATTCTACCAGCAACGCCTGCGGACCGATGTTCGAACGGCCATCGCGCCGGCAGTCAGGCAGTACGCACGCTCCCGCATATCCGTGTCAATGGCAGGACTGCCGGACCGCCCTCTTGCCGACGGTCCGGTGATAGAGACCTCAGGAAGGGGGAAACCAAACTCCAGTGGCGCCGAATTTCGGCGTCCTCCCGGTCCGTCTGCCTTCGACCGGCGCGAAGACGCCGCAGCCATAGCGGCGGCCCGGTCCGATGCCTCGTTCCTGCAGCCGGAAGGACTCTCCCGGCGAAAGCCCGAATACCTGCACCTCCCAGCCGACGATGGATCTGCCGTCTACACGCCGAATGTGCCGCTCATGAGGGCAGTCGAACGACCGCCTGCCCTGCTCGTCCGGGCCGGGGGCCTTGCGGCCGCGCCTTGGTCGCAGGGCCGGAACCGTCTTGATGTCCATGGCCAGGAACTCCCGCTTCAGCCACTCCAGTACCTCGTCGCTGTAGCGGCAGCGTTCGGCCACAACGAACGGACTCGCCAGGCCCGGGACCGGCCTGAGCCGGTATTCGGTCGGCGGGCCCAGCCTGAGCGTCGCTGCCTCGACGACGAGAGTCCGGTCTGAGAGCGGCAGCAGCCGCTCGGCGTCTTCAGCGTTCAGGCGGAATGCGAGGCGGGAAGTCGTGGTCAGGTGAAGGAAGCCGCCGTGCGGACTGCCCTGTATCGGGACCAGTGCCACGTCCAGCTGCGCGGGTTCGGCCATCCACGGCACGACGCCCGCCACCGCCCGGTAGAGTGGGTAGCCGTGGTCCTGGGGCAGCGGCGTGCCGCGCAGGCGGAAGCTCATCTCAACTATCGGCACGGCTCATTATGGGCAAGCCTGCCCAACTGTCAAATGGGCGGCACGCGGCCGGGTCGTCGGCCGTGTGATGGGCCCGCCCGAGAGTGGCAAGGCTCTTGCCTCCTCCTGAACATGCGGCCGCCGGAATGGCGGCGCCCCCGAAGCCCGGGGGCGCCGCGAGAGACAACTCCTGCGCTCAGCGGGCCGGACGGGGAGAATCGAGCTCAAACAGAGGGGGCGGCGCGAGGCCGCCCCTTTCACGTCGGACCGAGCCATTACTGAATGATGAGCTCGCGGGATGCCTCGTACTCGCCTGAGCGATATCTGAGCACGTAGACGCCGCGGGCAGCGAGGTTGTGTACTCACCGGACTGGCTCTCACCGCGGGCCAACACCGTCGCCAGCCGGCCGGTGGCATCGAAGAGCGCGAACTCGATACTGCCCGCTTTGGGCAGCGCGTAGGCGACGATCGCCTTGCCGGTCACCACGGTCGGCGTGGCTTCGAGCCGGTATGGCGTATGGCGCCCGGACAGCTCGCCCGGCTGCCGCTCGTCCGCCATCGGGGGCCAAGCGGGACACTCCCATATCTCGATCCCGTCAAGGCCGGGAAGAACCAACTCCCATAGAGAGTGAGTTGAAGGTTGGTCTAGCCCGCCTTCAAACCGAGTCCGTGAGAGGTGTCAATGCGGCTGTCGGGCGACAGTCCACATTGTCGGGCTGCTAGTGACACACCCGACGACGACCTCGGTGACGAACCGGCCTTCGGATTCTGGTTCAGACGCGCACTTGGGCTCTCCGACACTGCTGTTGCAGATGACAACGGAGTCGGGCCGGAGGCCCGATGGCGGCGCAGGCTGGAGTCTTGGCTGCAGCCGTAGCTGAAGCTGTTACTCTCGCCTTTGCTTGGGTTGTGACCGGAGCTGTAGCTCTGGCCGTTGCGGAAGGAGTAGCTGGTGCCGTAGCTTGGGTCGTAGCTGAGGCCGTGGCTGAGGTCGTTGCTAGCACCGTAACCGGCACCGTAGCTCATACCATTACGTGGACTGCAACGGTCATAGCAGCCTCAGCCGTTGCGGGGACAGCAATCCCCCCAGCGGGGGTGTCATTTCAAGGCAAGTGAGAATAGTGAATTGAGAATAGAGAAGTTGCGGAACCGCAGGAGAGAATCCGCTTGATAAGAAGTCTTATCGGGCGGATGCTGGTGGCGGCAGGTGAAGAGACCCAAGGACCGGTATGTGTGCGATGAGGAGTTGGGGAAGTGGCCGCGCGAGAGGAGGTGCAGGCGGTGGCTGCGCGGCTAGCGGCAGAAGCGGGCGCAGGCTTCCGGCACCGAGAGGATCGGCACTCTGCCGGCGCCGGACCCCAGCGCGAGTACTTCCCGGCTGCCGCTGACGAGCGCGGCGGCCTGGGCCACGAGTGCGCAGTGGATGTACTTGTCGTCATCCGGGTCAGGACAGAAGCGCATTCCGGCCGGGGCCTCCACCCGTTCGCAGTAGGGAAGAACCATCTGTTCCAGAATCGCGTCCGATTCCTGCTCGGTCAGGCGCAGCTTCGGGTACCGGAGCACACCGGTGTATTCGTCCAGTATAGGCTTGCTGACGGCGAGGAGGAACCGATTCCCGCGCCAAGCCTCGAGCAAGGCCGATGCCTCGGAGCGAAAGAGCAGCGCCGACGCCAGGACGCCGGCATCGAGCACGAGCCGTGTCACGTCTTGTCTCTTGCCCAGCAGACCGCCCTCTGGACATCCTCCGGCCTGACCCGGCTGCGCTTGAGCCGGGCGCGGACCTGGTCGATATCTACCAGCGGCACGACTCTAACCGGACGCAGGACCAGGGCGCCGTTCTCCACCTCTGCTTCGAAGTGGTCGGTCAGCGGTAGTTGGTCGGCCAGCGCTTTGGGTATGGTTACCTGGTTCTTCGCCGTCTTCTTTATCAGCAAGGTCGTTCCTGTTGCGTCGGTTCGATGCAGTAAGTATGCCTTCTCAACGACGCACCGTCAAACTGATGGTTGTGCGGCCTGGCCCCGATTCCCTGCAGGCACTGGCGCAAGTGAAGGGGCGGCCGAGGCCGCCCCTTCGCACCGATGGAGCTTCTCGCTAGAGTTTGTAGCCGATCTTGCGGAGGAAGGTCTTGCGGTCGGCTGTTTCCGCTTCGCCTTCAACACCCTTTGGTTTCTCGCCGTCAATCACACCCATGACGCCGCGTCCCGTCCCGTTCTCGACCACGATGACGGAAACCGGGTTCGCGGTGGCGCAGTAGATGCAGCAGACCTCAGCAAGTGTTTTGAGTTGCGTGAGCACGTTGATGGGGTACGCGCCGCGCATTATGAGCGTGAAGGTGTGGCCGGCGCCGATTGCCTGCGAGTTCTTCACCGCCAATTGCTCGAGTTCGGAGTCGTTGCCCGAGTGCCGGACCAGGCACGGGCCCGAGGCCTCGTTGAATGCCAGCCCGAACTTCACCCCGGGAACCGAGGTCACCATCAGTTCGTGGATGTCCTCGACGGTCTTGATGAAGTGGGACTGGCCGATTATGACGTTGGTGTCATCCGGGCGAGTGACGGAGATGGTCTCAAGATTCAAGGCTGCGCCTCCCGTACGTGGTCAAGACGCGTAGCGCACCAATGACGAATGCCCGGCACTGGAGCGCTGGACCAAGCGACCACTTCTCATCGCGTCAGGGTCACCTTCCTCGTTTCCGTGTACCCGGCGCTCTCCACGCGATAGAGGTAGGTGCCGGCGGGAACGGGCTCGCCGATCTCGTTGCGGGCATCCCAGTGGGCCTGGAACCCGAGGCTCGGCACCGGCGTCATCTCCAGGCTGCGGACCAGCTCGCCGGAGCTGGCGAAGACCTTGATTGTCGCCTGCCGAACGCGCGGGTAGTTGAAGTAGAACGTAGTCGTGCCTCCGAACGGGTTGGGGGAAGCGCAGAGCCCGATGCGGCCTGGCACCAGCGGTTCCTGTTCGGCCGCACCGGTGAGGTCCACGTGGAACGTGACCATGGTGCTTTCCGGTGAGCAGACCGGCCAGGTCGTCCAGAGGTCAATGTCGTTGTCTGCCGAGAACTGGTCTCTCGCCCAGACGTAGTAGTCAATCCGGGAAGACTGGACGACCGCCGGTATGGTGAAGTAGAACGTGTCGGACCGAGCTGAATCGGGCTCGGTTCCTACCCAGGCGCCGGTGTCGACCCGGTAGAAGAGCGACTCCTCGCCGACCGCGTTGTTATCCTGGATTACCGACCAGACTACGAACGGTCCGACAAAGCTGGTATCCGGCCAGACGCGGGTGTTCGAGAAGGCCGGGGGCCGCACATCCCAGCCCGGGATGTTGCACGTCGATATAGTCATCATGGTCGCAACGTCCGTGAAGTCCGGGTCATCGCCGCTCTGGCTCAGGGCAGCGCCTACGCCGTTGGCTCCGCTGAAAGCGCCGGGCACGACCCACTCGTAGATCCACCGGGAGTCGTTGCTGCCCAGGTTGTCGGTATAGGTCATGTGGTCACGGATGACGAGGCATGGCCAGTAGTAGATACCTGAGGCGGGCACCTTGACTTTGCCTTTCGCCACAACGCTCTTGGTGTGGTTCTCGGTCGCGCTGTAGGGCAGGCCCGGCGTGATCTCGTACTGGAAGTTGACACTGCTCGACCAACTCGAGCCGTGCTGCATCGGTGCAGCGTATACTCTCGCATCGGGCCGGTAGTTGCCGATGATCCGGTACGTCAGCAGCGTGAAATCGATGCCGTCGGAGAAGAGACCGGACGAGTCCAGGTACTCGTAGATGTAGTTTATGGCCCCGTCGCCCAAGGTGTCGATCTCCATCACCTCGGGGTCGGGCACGTCGGCCTGCATCGATTCCGGGGCGGGCGACTGGCCGGCGGTCCAGTCAACGAGGCCGACCCTCGACCACTGGCCGCCGGGGTAGGAAGTCAGATCCCAGTGGGTCTGAGTCGAGTCGAACGCGGGCCAACTGAAACTCGAGCCGTTCTGTTTGAATTTCCCGTAGGTACCCAGGACCGACGGCACCTCATGGCTTTCGATCACCAAGCCCTGCGCGCGCAGCCACGCGGCGAGCCCGGCAGCAAGGAAAAGGAGTAGACATTTTGCGACCATACTGCCTCCTCTGGCAAACCTGCCAGAGTCATTCTAGAGAGACCCCGAACCAAGTCAAGATGACTCGGCTGCAGGGGGACGGAGAGCGCTGCGCCGCCAGACCGGGCCTACGAGGGAGGAGCGGCCGCCCCCGAGTTCTTCGGATACGTCGCGGCTTGACTTCCAGCAGGGTTTTGGGATTCTGATTGCGCGTGGCGTACTTCCTCCAACAGTTGATAAACGGGCTGCAGCTTGGGTTCGTCTACGCCTTGATTGCGCTGGGCTACACGATGGTCTATGGCATCGTGCGGCTGATCAACTTCGCCCACGGGGACGTGTTCATGGTGGGTGCCTACTTCGGTTTCTACGCGCTGGCGAGCTGGAAGTTGCCGTGGCCGCTGGCCATAGTCGCCGCCATGGCCGGGTGCGCCGTACTGGGTATGTTCATCGAGCGCATTGCCTACCGGCCTCTGCGGAACGCTCCCCGCATCTCCGCCCTGATAACGGCGATGGGCGTGTCGCTCTTCCTGGAGTACTTCACCAGCCTGAGGTTCGTTTTCGGGCCCGACTACCGGGCGTTCCCGCGGCCGTTCGCCGTCACTTCCTTCACCGTCGGAGGCGTCGCGATCAGCAACATCCAGGTGATAGTTTTCGCGGTCTCAACCCTGCTTATGGTGGCACTGACGCTGTTCGTGAACAAGACCAGGACCGGGTTGGCGATGCGGGCAGTATCCTACGACCACAACACGGCGCGACTGATGGGTGTCAACGTGGATTGGGTTATCTCCGTGACTTTCGGCGTGGGCTCGGCGCTGGCGGGCGCCGGGGGCGTCTTGTACGGCATCGCCTACCCGCAGATCAATCCTTTCATGGGTGTGATGCCGGGCCTGAAGGCCTTCGTGGCGGCGGTTCTCGGCGGCATCGGCGTCATCCCGGGAGCGATGCTGGGCTCGCTCATCATGGGCGTGGTCGAGACCTTCACCTCCGCCTACATTTCGTCAACGTTCCGGGACGCAGTCGCGTTCGGGATTCTGATTTTCGTGCTGCTCGTGAGACCGGCCGGGATTCTGGGCCGGCCGAGCCGGGAAAAGGTTTAGAGAGGCTAGTGACGAATGACGAAGTTCGAAGCCCGATTGAAGCTCGAATGAAGCGAAATGCCCAATTAGGACTTCAAGATTCGGGCTTGATTCGTCATTCGAGCTTCGTGCTTCGAGTTTCAGGGCGACGAGTATGAGACGAGGTAATCGCGGACTGATCGCGCTCCTTGTCGCGGTGGCCGTATTCGCAGTCGTCGAAGCCCTGATCCTCACCGGCGCGCTCAATCCCTACTGGCAGCAAATCGCCTGCCTGGCCGGGATTGTCACTATCTCGGCGCTGGGTCTGAACCTTATCTACGGCTACACGGGCCAGTTCTCGCTGGGTCATGCCGCCTTCTACGGGATCGGTGCCTACACGGCGGCCCTGGTTTCCAGGGGCATCGGCGGCAGCAGTCCGGCCCTGCTGCTGGTCGGGCTGGTAGCCGGGGCCGTGCTTGCCGGCCTGGTAGCCCTGCTCATCGGGCTGCCGATCCTGCGGCTCAAGTCCGACTACCTGGGCATCGCCACGCTGGGCTTCGGGATTATCGTGAAGGTGTTGCTGGATAACTCGGACAAGGTAGTACCGATGATGGGTGGGTCGCGGGGCATGAGCGCGATTCCCAAGCTCACCACCTGGCTGTGGGTGTTCCCGCTGGCTGTGGCCGCTGTCGTGGTGCTGCGCAACATAGTGTTCTCCGGCATCGGTCGCGCCCTGATCTCCGTTCGGGAAGACGAGCTGGCAGCGGAGACCGTGGGTATCGACAGCACCAGGTACAAGACCCTGGGGTTTGTCATCGGCTGCATGTACGGGGGCGCGGCCGGGGCTCTGTACGCGCACCTGTTCGTGTTCCTGCACCCGTCCAACTTCGATTTCCTGAAGTCGATAGACGTGCTTCTGGTAGTGGTGCTGGGAGGGCTCGGCAGCATCTCCGGCACCATCGTCGCCGCGGTCGCGTGGACTTTCCTGCTCGAAGGATTGAGGATCGTGCTGCCGCCCGCAGTGCAGGATTGGCGCTGGGTCATCTACCCGTTGCTCCTGATTGTGTTCATGCTGGTGCGGCCGGGCGGCATATTCGCGGGGACGGAGTTCAAGTTCCTGAGACCGTCTGAGAGGAAATGACGAAGTCCCAAGTCAGAATGACGATTGAAGCTCGAATGAAGGAGAAATCCGAATTGGTGATTCGGACTTCGGGTTTGATTCGTCATTCGGGCTTCGTCATTCGGATTTGGCGTCGCCGATGACTCCCGTTCTCGAAACCAAGTCTCTCACCAAGTCCTTCGGCGGCCTTGTGGCGGTGCATGACTTCAGCATGTCAATTGCCGAACACGAGCTGGTGGGCCTGATCGGGCCGAACGGCGCGGGCAAGACCACGGTATTCAACCTCATAACGGGGATGTACGTGCCGACAGAGGGTACGATAGGTTTCAATGGTGTCGACATCGGCGGGACCAAGCCCTACCGCATATACCGGCTCGGCATTGCCCGTACTTTCCAGAACATCAGGCTCTTCAGGCAGCTCTCGGTTCTAGATAACATCCGCGTTGCGTTCCACCATCGAGGCAGGGCCGGGCTGGTGAGCACGGTCTTGCGCGGACCCGGATTCCGACGCGAGGAGAGCCAGGCTACTGAGCGGGCGGAAGAGCTCCTCTCGATTCTAGGGCTGGCAGGGAGGCGGGATGAGCTGGCGCGAAACCTGCCCTACGGCGAGCAGCGGCGGGTCGAGATCGCCCGCGCGCTGGTCTCGGACCCGAAGCTGCTGCTGTTGGACGAGCCGGCGGCCGGGATGAACCCAGCCGAGGTTGGGAACCTGATGGAACTCATCCGTTTCGTGAAGGAGCGGTTCAAGCTGACCGTGCTCCTGATTGAGCACCAGATGAAGGTCGTGATGGGCGTCTGCGAGCGGGTGGTCGTGATGGACTTTGGTGAGGTCATCGCCCAGGGCGCGCCCGAGGAGATACGACAGGATTCCAAGGTCATAGAGGCGTACCTGGGGAAATGACGAATGACGAAGTCCGAATTCCGATTGAAGCTCGAGTGGAGGAGAATGACGAATTGAGGAATTCGGATTTCGCTCGTCATTCTCGTTTCGGGTTGCGGACTTTGCCCCCATTCATTCGTCATTCGTGCTTCGTCATTCGAGCTTCGGTCGTGGAGTTCGCGTGCTGCTGAGCGTTCGCGACCTGGCGGTTGACTACGGTGCGATTCGGGCTTTGCACTGCGTCTCGTTCGAGGTGAACGAAGGCGAGATCGTCACGCTGGTGGGCGCGAACGGTGCGGGGAAAAGCACAACGCTGAGAACGGTCTCGGGACTGCTCAAGGCTTCTGGAGGTGAGATCGTCTTCGACGGCAGACGGATAGACGGCATGGCCGGACACCGGATAGTGAGACTCGGCGTCGCCCACGTTCCGGAGGGGAGGCAACCGTTTGCGTATCTGACAGTGCGGGAGAACTTGTTGCTGGGTGCCTACAACAGGCGCGCGGCAGAATCCGCGCCGACGATGGAACGGGTCTTCAAGTCGTTTCCGAGGCTGAAGGAACGACTGGGACAGACCGCCGGGACACTCTCCGGCGGAGAGCTGCAGATGCTCGCCATGGGACGCGGACTAATGGCGCAGCCGAAGCTGCTCATGCTCGACGAACCCTCGATGGGACTCTCGCCGATACTGGTGCGGGAGATATTCGACATCATTCGTGACATAAACCACCAGGGGACCGCGATCCTGCTGGTGGAGCAGAACGCTTTCATGGCTCTGCAGGTCGCGCAGCGGGCCTACGTACTGGAGACAGGGAAGATAGTCCATTCCGGTCCGGCTGCTGAGTTGCTGCGCGACCCGAAGGTCAAGGCAGCATACCTAGGAGAATGACGAAGCTCGAAACCCGAATGACGATTGAAGCCCGAAGGATGGAGAAGTCCGAATTGGTCATTCGAGCTTCGGGTTTCGGGTTTCGGACTTGAAGTCCATCGGCCGACTCTCTGTCTGGCTCGTCGTCCCGGCCGTCTTGGCTGTCTACCTCGCTACACTATCACCTGCAGTCGGTCTGATTGACTCGGGCGAGCTGGCCGCCGGCTGCTACATGCTCAACATCCTGCACCCCACCGGCTACCCGACATACACGGTTCTGGGCAGGCTGGCGTGTCTCGTGCCGGCGGGAATGGCAGTGAACCGCGTGGCCGTGCTGAGCGCTGTCCTGTCTGCGTGCGGCGTCGGTCTGCTGCTGCTGCTCGGACTGCGTTTGGGGGTATCCAGGAGCGTGGCCGGCGTCAGCGCGTTGCTGCTGGGGTTCTCATTCCCGGTCTGGTCAGTGGCTGTCGATGTCGAGGTGTACAGCCTGACGCTGGTTCTCGTTCTCCTGCTCTGGCTGGGCGCAGAGGCGGCCGAAAGGGGAGGACCGTTCCTGGTTCTCGCGTATCTGGCCGGTCTGGCCCTGACCAATCACATGTCCGCCGTCAGTGCGGTGTTGGGCGTGGCGCTGGTGTCGGCCATGGCCTACGGGAGAGAACTGGGACGCAGGTTGCCGGTAATCGGGTTGTTGTTCCTGCTGGGAGTCTCTCCCTACCTGTTCCTCGTGCTGCGAGCCGGGTCCGACCCGTTGCTGGCATGGGGAAACCCCTCCAACATCGAGCGACTCTGGTGGCACGTAACGGGCAAGCAGTACCAGGTCTGGATGTTCTCGCAGTCCTTCGGCGAGGTGGTACGGAATGCCGGCCGTGGGGCAGCGCTACTGGCGCGCAGTTTCCTGTACGTGCTTGTCCCCCTGGTATGTTATGGCGCGGTGCGGCTGTTCCGTCAGAGACGCCGCCTGGCAATCGGGCTCGCGGTTTCGGCTGTGCTGACTTTCGCCTATGCTGTCAACTACTCGATCCCCGATATCGAATCGTACTACCTGCCCTGCCTGGCCGCACTGACGGTCTTCGGGATGGCGGGGCTGGACGGCCTGGCACTGCGGGCGGGCAAGTGGCGGCACGCAGTCTGGCTCGCCGGGGTCTTCGCTCTGCTTCTGAACTTCCGGACAGCGAGCAGGCACGGCGACTATGTCGCCCACGACCAGGCCAGGAACACGCTCCTATCGGCCGACCAGAACGCCACTATCATCACCGACTGGTGGGACGTATACTCACCCGTTTTCTACCTGCAGCAGGTGGAGCACGTCCGGCCCGACGTCTGCCTGATCGACAAGGAGCTGCTGAGGAGGTCGTGGTACTTCAGCTACCTCGCGCGAGCCTACCCCTGGCTGGTTGAGCGGTCTGCGGCCGAGATTTCGCAGTACCGGGAGTATCTTGACCAGTTCGAGCACAACCGCCTGAGGGATGCGGGAGCGATACAGGCTCGCTACATGATAATGCTGGCCAGTTTCCTGACACGCAACCCGGAGCGGCCAGCCTACACGACATTTGACGCGGACGCCGGTCCCGATGCGAGGCAGCTGCTGCCCGGAGTGGCGCGCGTACCGATCGGACTGCTGTTCCAGCTGCGAAGCGACACTCTGATACCTGAGTTCGACTTCACCAGGCTGAGTACCCGGTTGCCCCCGCGCTCACCGGACTTGAGGACGCGGGCCAGCCTCGAGCGCTACCGGTTCCTCGTCATGCGCCGGGCACAGCTGCTGGCCGCGCGCGGCCGGGGCGGTGAGGTCAGGAAGCTCGAAGACTGGTATCAATCCCTGCCGCTGGGCAGTCTCGCCCCGCTGCCGACAAGGTAGGGGGGCCCTGGAGTCGGCGAATTCTAACTCCCTTGCCACGCTAGCGTGCAGAATCCTGTGCTGAGTTCATGCTGACCGCCTACGCAGTCCAGTTTCTGAGCAACGTCAGTATGATGGTAGTGGTTGTCTATATTCCGCTGCTGGCAAGAGGATTCGGCGCCAACAGCCAGCAAATCGGGTTGCTCGTTGCCTGCTACCAGGTGATGATCCTGGGATCGAGCATCGTGTTTGGCCGGTGGGCCGACTACGGAGACCGGAAGAAGTTCGTTGTCGCCGGCCTCGCGGCAGCTACAGCCGCGCTGGGGCTGCACATGTTTGCCCGGAACCTGGGGTGGCTCTTCGTAGTCCGGGTGCTGGCTGGAGCGTGTGTCGGTATATTCCCGGCAGCACTGATAGCGTACTTCTATGACCGGAGCAGACTCCTCGGACGATTCACCGGCTTTGGCTCTCTCGGCTGGGGTATCGGCGCACTCACACTCGGGATGCTCAATCCGGGGTGGGTGTTTCCGGCGGCCGCAATCGTGATGGCCGCGACGGCCATTCTTGCGTGGGCCGGGCTCAAGCATGAACACGTGCGGCTGGAGCAGCCATTCCTGGACACCCGCGTGCTCAGGCGGAGCTGGCCTATCTACTTGTCATTCCTGCTGCGTCACGTCGGGGCGTTCTCGATCTGGTCGATATTCCCGGTGTTCCTGGCTGACCTGGGCGCCAGCCGCCTCTGGGTAGGTATCGTGTTCGCCATCAACCCGTTCGGGCAGGTGCTGTTCATGAACCTGCTCGAACGCGCAGGCGAACGGATGCTCATCATTCTCGGCTTCGTTCTTTCGGCCCTGGTTTTCTTCTCTTTCGGACTGGTGACGAGTTTCAAGCAGGTCGTGCCGATACAGGTGATTCTGGCCCTGTCGTGGTCGTGTCTTTACCTCGGATCGTTGCGGGAATTGATGCGTGTTAACCCGGAGCGTTCGACCGCGGCCGGAATGTTCCAGTCGGTCCTCAGCCTTTCCGCAGTCGGCGGAGCACTCCTGCTGGGCCTGACCGGTGGGTTCGGATACCGAACGGTGATGTTTGTGGCGGCCGGGTTGGCCGTGGCCGGCGGGGTCCTGCACCTCGCCGTCAGACCGCGTCAGCTCTAGCGCGTTAGGAAGAAGACGGCCAGCCCGGCGCAGGCCAGGCCGATGACGTGGGAGAGCGTGGGCGGTTCTTTCAGGAATATGAAGCCCAGCAGTGCCGGAATCAGTATGTACATCCCGGTCAGCGGCATCACGACTGACGCCGGGCCCTTGCGGATTGCCATATAGAATAGGACCGATGCGACGCCGGCCGCAAGGCCCGAGGCGAGTGCGAGCGGGGCGGGTCGCACCCAGCGACCAGCACCACCGGCGAGTGCGAAGAGAGTAACGGGCAACATGCTCGCGAGGGTACTCCAGAAGGCAATGCCCTCGGCGGGTTGATTCCGCGAGACCAGCTTCGCAGCAAAGCCCCAGGCGCCCCAGCAGAGGAGCGCCAACAGCGAGAGCAGGCGGTAATCCACGGCGAAGATGCTACGGATAGTCTCACCCGTGTCAAACGCCGAAGGCCGGGTTGTGGGCGGTCGGGCTAGAAGCGGATGAGGACGCCGCCCCAGGTGAGGCCGGCGCCGAAGGCGACGAGCATTACGACGTCACCGGGGCGCACCAATCCCGCCTTTCGGGCCTCATCCAGGGCGATGATTGTGGTAGCCGAGGACGTGTTGCCGTACTTGGCGATGTTGACAAATACCCGCTCTTTGGGGAACTTGAGCAACTTGGCGGTGGCGTCAATGATGCGCAGGTTGGCCTGATGCGGGATAAGGAGTTTGATGTCACCGGGTTCTAGGCCGGTCTGGTGCAGCAGATGCCTAACCGCGTCGGCCATGCTGCGGACGGCCACTTTGAAGGTGGCGTTGCCGTCCATCTTCAGCGTGTGCAGGCGTTGCTGCACGGTTTCGACGGTAGCCGGATGACGCGAACCGCCGGCGGGCATGTAGAGGTGCGCGCCGCCGCCGCCGTCGGCAGCCATGTGGATCGCGAGGATGCCCTTGTCGGGGTCGGTATCTGCCTTCAGCACAGCCGCGCCCGCGCCGTCGCCGAACAGAACGCAGGTCGAACGGTCAGTCCAGTCGGTTATCTTGCTGAGTAACTCAACGCCGACGACTAGGGCCGTTCGGTAGGTGCCGTTGGCGATGAACTGGCGGGCGACGCCAAGCGAGTAGATGAACCCGGTGCACCCCGCGCTCACATCCAGTGCTGCGGCATGAGCTGCCCCGAGCCGCTTCTGCAGGACGCAGGCAGTCGAGGGAAACGCCATGTCACCAGTCACCGTACCCACAATGATGAGGTCGAGTTCCTCAGGCTTGACCTTGGCCTCGGCAAGAGCTTTCTCACAGGCTACCACGGCGATGTCGGAAGCAGCTTCGCCGGGCGCGACAACGTGGCGCTCCTTCATGCCCGTGCGTTCGGTTATCCACTCGTCCGAGGTATCCACCATCTTTTCGAGGTCGGCGTTGGTAAGTACCCGTTCAGGGACGTGGAACCCGGTGCCGGCAACCACCGCCGAGACAGGGCGCTTGGGCCAGGTGGATTGTGATTCGCGCGAGCCGGATTTGATCACTCTGTTAATCATAGTGCGCGCCGACGGTTCGTCAATTGGGGCGAGGTCTCGCCTGCCTGTGGGCCGCGTTCGTCGCTCTGGGATCGCTCTTGACTAGAGGATGCGGATTTCGATCTTGGAGAGTTTGGGCTGAAGACCCGGAACGAAACGGGGCACCACACTGAGCGCCCCGGCCGGAAAGACGATGCGGCGTTTCAGCTCAGCCTCGATCACCCGGCAACGCTCGGCCGAAAGACGCTCCATTTCGGTGTACACGTAGACGACGACCTGGTTCTTGAGCTTCTTTTTGACGACGTTGGCGGCTTCGTCGAGGCGTGGCACGGCCTGTTCGAGCAGTTGCGCGCTGCCGTCACTGAATAGCTGGTCCGCGGCCATGGCGACAACCCACTCTTTGCCGGCAGCCTGCACCAGACCGTTGACGCGTTGAGGTGTTCCCGGTATCCGTGTCTGGTTGCCCTGGGCATCGTAGGCGTTGAACGTGAAACTGTACACCTCTCCGGGAGCAATGGGTTCGCCCGTGTCGGTCTGGCCGTCCCAGTTGATGATCGCTGGCGGTTGTCCCTTGCGGGCGATGCGGCGAACCGTTTCACCGAGCGAGTTCGATACCTCCAGATCCCAGGTGGAGACCCGCTGCTCGAACGCGGGGAGGAAGACCATCATGTCACCATAGATGAAACTGCGCTCCGTTGGGATCCTGAGGAACGAGGAGTGGGCAAAGTACTGGGGTATGGTCATCGAATCGACAGAGCGGTGGAGTGCTTCGTCGAGGACATAGCTTTCCGGGGTCAGCAGCTTGTTGATCGGTGAGAAAGGGTCAATCTGCGGCGGGAAGAACGGCTTTGCGTCCTCAATCCTGACCTCGTTTTCCCCTTGGATGATTTCCTCGCCGATCGCATGCTGGTCGCCGCCTGCAACGGGACGCGCCGAGGTGGTATCGGGCCGAGCCCGCGCCGATTCGGGTGCGGGCGAAGTCGGGGCCAGTTGGGCGAAGAGCAGGAACGAGAACAGCAGTGGCATATGCTCAGGATAGCACGAACTTGAACGTTATCACGCCCCACTGGTCCTCGGACTTCACGTCGGGCCCCAACGGAGCAAACTCCCAGTCGCGCAGAGCGTCTACGACGACCTGATCCAGGTCCGGGTAGCCGGAGCTGGACTCGACAGTCGGTACACCCTTGACCTGTCCGCCCGGCTGAACCCAGACGCGCAGTACCACGGTGCCGGATACGCGGCGCTCGAGCGCACACTTCGGGTAGCGGGGCACGAGTTTCCTTGTTATCGCTCGCTGGGAAATCGGACCGGCGACAGTGATGTTCGTGCCGCGGTGGCCGGGGGCTTCCACCTTGGGCAAGGCATCGTCGGAGATTGCCGGCAGGCTCCGGGCTGCAGGTTTTGCGAGTTCGCGGTGTTCGATAGTAAGCTGTGCGGCCGGCTGAGGTATGCCGGGAACGCCGCGTCCGGTCCCGCCTCCCCGGCCGGGCGCGCGCGTCATGGCGATCGCCGGTTGGGACAGAATCTCGTCAGTGGACTGCGAACTCCCTTTGCCTCCGAGGTAGACCAAGTCCATGCTCCCGGAAGAACGGTCCAACTCGTAGCGGTTCAGATCGATCTTCGCCTGGGACGGGCCGCGGTCAAGCGCCGCCTGCAGGTCGATGGTCGGACCGTCGGGAGTCCCGGATGGGGTATAGCTCATCGCGCTGGCGTCGACCGGGCCCGGATCACCACCCCCGCCCATCTCCTGCTTGGGTAGGGTTTTCGCTACTTCCGGCCGTCTCGTGATGTCGTAGACGTCGACCTGGATGAGATCTTCACCGGGGGCGACTGCCGCCGGTTTGAACGCGGAAGCGCCGAACATGCTGCCCAGGTGAATCGCCGCCGAGAGTATCACTGCGATCCAGATCACCGGTGACCGCCGATCCTCGTAGATGGTTATGTTCCGGAGCGCGAGTTCCTGGGGCATGCCTAGCTCGTGGTCGTCAGCTTCTTGGTCGCGCAGACTATCCGGACCGCGCCTGCCCGCTTGGCGGCAGACAGAACATCCAGGACCTGGTTGCCGTAGCACTCTTTGTCGGCCCGGATCACGACCAGGATGTAGGGGTCGCTGGCGACCTCGGCCGCGACCATTTTGCCGACCTCCTGAAGCGTGGGGACCGGCTGGTCGTTGAAGAAGTACTCCCCGGACCGGGTCAGGACTATGCTGATGTCATTCTGGACCTCGCGCTGGCCGGTATGGGCGGCCGGGACATTGACCGGTGTCGTCGAGTGAGTGACGACCATCGGCGATATCATCATCATCACCAGGACCAGTATCAGGCCGACGCAGGCCATGGGGAGGATGTCGAGATTCGGGGCTTCTCTGATGTTCATTCCGACACTTTGGTGCGGAGCCAGGCGACGTCATTGGCCCCGACCTGCTTGGCCATGTCCATTACGCGAACTACGACATCGTAGAGCACGCGCTCCTCGTTGGAGATTACAACCCGCCGCGCCACGCTTCGGTCAAGAAGGCGGGGAAGGAGTACGCGCAGGCTGTCCTCGGGGACCGCGATCTCGTTCAGCAGGATCCGGCCGTCATTGGCGAGGAATATGTTCGCTTTGATGTCAGAACCGGACGGCACGGCCCCGCCAGCCTGGGCAACGCCCGGCGCCGAGACGAAGATGCCGTTCTCGAAGAACACGGGCATCGATACCATGAACCCAATTACCAATGAAAGAGCCACGTCAACGAGCGAGTTGATGATGAGACCGCTGTTCTTGCGTCTCTCGACGTGGCGCCGGCGCATCCTAGAACCTCCAGCCTGTGTTTTCGGCCGGACGCGGCGCGGGAGTCGGCTCCATTGCGGCCGACGGGCTGCCGACTTTTGTGCGTGCGCGGCCGAGTATCACGATGACTCTGTCAGCAGCGGCTTCGAGCTGCAGCGCGACGTCGCTTGACTTCTTGCTGAAGTAGTTATAGGCAAATAGAGTGGGAATCCCGATGGCGAGGCCCCACGCGGTCGTCAGCAGCGCGACCGCAATGCCACCGGCAACGACATCCGGGCCGGCCTGTTTGGTAACGCTGATCTGGTTGAACGCGTTGATCAGGCCGGTTACCGTGCCGAGCAGGCCGAGCAGGGTGGCGGCGTTGGCCAGAGTGCCCATGCCGCCGAGCAGGTGGTCGAACTTGATGCGTTCGTCGACAATAAAGCTGTAGCTGAGGTCGGCCAGTTCCTCCGCGTCAAGCGTGGCGTTCTCCAGTAGCTGGACGAACATCCGGCCCATGGGGTTGTTCTGGCTCCTCGTCCAGGCCAGCCCGGCCGCGATGCCGCCGGCTGAGAGCTGCCTCCGCAGTTCGAGTACCCCGGCGGTCGTGTTGCAGCGGTTCTTGTGGAAGTACAAGAGGCGTTCGATGACCAGTGCAAGAGCCGCGATCGATGCGGCAAGCAGCGTCAGCATGACCGGGTCCAGCATCACCTGGAACAGGTCTTTGCCCATTATCTTCATGGCTGATTGTCTCCTTTGTATGGTGCCGGCTGCGGAGCGGGCTTGTCGGCGTCAGGGATAGCCGGCTGCGTCTCGGGGGCACCGGGCTCGGCCTCGCCTTCGCCTGCGGCTGCGCCGAGCCGCTTGCGCGAAATGTCGGCGTTCTTGCGGGCACTCTCCGCGAACTCGGTTGCCGGGAACGTGTCGAGGACCGTCTTGAAGTACTTCAGGCTTTGTTCATAGTCCCCGGCGTTGAAGTAGGCGGTCGCCATGTTGAAGAAGGCACCTGCCCGCTGTTCGTGCTCAGGGAAGTAGTCAAGGAACTTCCGGTATGCCTGGGTGGCCTCAGGCCAGCTCTTCATCCGGGAATAGGCTTCGGCGGTCAGGAGCTGCGCGTCGGCTGCGATGGGGAGTCCGGGAGAAGTGACGACTGTCTTCTGGAGTTCGGCGATGGCCTGCAGGTACTGGCCCGCATCGAAGAAGGTCTTCCCCTTGTTGTACTGGCCTTCGGCCGCCAGTTCCGATTGGGGGAACCGCTTGAGGAAGTCTTCCCTCACCGCCGAGTCTTCCTGACCGGCCAAATAGTAGCTGGTCTCCAGGCTTCTTCGGACGCTCGCAGCCTGCGCGTCGGTGGGGTAGAGGTCTACGAACTTCTGGTACTCGCGGACGGCTTCGAGGTACTGCTTGCGGTTGTAGAAGCACTGCGCAATGAGCGCCTGCGACGGAGGACCGAACTGCGAGAAGGGATACCGTTCAATGACGAAATTGAACATGCTGATCGCCTTGTCGTACTCCAGAGCCTTGAAGTAGGTGTCGCCGCTGCGGAACGCCGCCTCCGGGGCCTTGGTCGCGTCGGCCGGGAACTTGTTGATCAGCTCGCCCCAGGCGTCCACCGCCTGACCGTAGTAGCCCAGCTGGTAGTAGCTGTAGCCGGCGTAGAAGTAGGCCGGAACCGTGGCCAGTTCCTTGTGCGGGAAGGTCTTGTAGAGAGGCTCAAACACGTCGAGTGCCTTGAGGTACTCCTTCTGGTTGAAGAGCGAGAATCCGTACCCCAGATAGGCGCTGATTGTGAATGTGGTGTCGTCGAGCCGGGCGTTGATGAGGTTCTTGAAGCCTCGTACGGATTCGCTCAGTCGCCCGAGATGATAGAGGCTGTAGCAGCGGCCGAGGCGGGCGTAGGCCGAGATGTCAGTGCTGGCCGGGTGGGACTGCGCCTGCTGGTAGAAGTCCTCGGCCTCGTTGTACTTGTGGTCGTAGTAGAAGCAGTCGGCCAGGAAGTACAGTGTTTTGGCGCGCCACTCCGTGCTATCTGAGGGGTAGTCGACCAGGTACTTGGTGCCGAGCGCCGCGCCTTTGTCGCACTGCCCGGAGTTGTTGAGTGAGAGCAGCAGCATGGCGCAGGCAGGTTCGCGCAGACTGGTCCCGCCGTGGCTCGCGAGAATTGCCTCGAACTGCCGCGCGGCATTGCCGTACTGGCCGAGTTGGTAGTATATCACACCCGACATGTAGTTGCCGGTACCGGCGAGGTCACCGGTCTTGAACATCGTTGCCAACTGGCTGGTGGCGAGCAGGGCCTGCGCGGTGTCCGCCGTCGCCAGTACTGCCCGCGACAGCTGGAGGTCTGCGTACCCGCCCACCCGCGTCCGCGAGTAGTTGGCGCGGACGCGCTGGAAGCGCTCAACCGCAGGCTGGGCCTGGGCGAGCGCCATGTTCGCACAGCCGATGAAGTAGTTTGCATGCGCGGCAAGCACGCTGTTGTCGCTGCTCACGATTGGCGTCAAGTTGTCGATCGCCGCAGCGTACTGCCTCTGGGCGATCTGCGCGCAACCGAGGAAGTAGCGGGCAAAGTCGGCCAGCGGCGAATAGGCGAAGTTGTCGGCGAAGAACTGGAACTTGGCCTGGGCACCGTCGTAGTCGCGGTTGACGAACAGCGCCTGGCCGGCGGCGAAGTGGGCCATCACCGCCAGCGACGTATTCGGCACGTCGTCGGAGACGGCCCGGAACCTGAGCAGTGCGGGCAGCGGCTTTCCGGTCACCGCGTAGACCTTGCCGAGGTAGAAATTGGCCTCCGGCAGCTCGAGGCCGTTCAGTTTGGCTGCGGCCTGCTCGTAGTTCTTCAGGAAGTAGTGTAGGACCCCCAGGGCGAAACTGGTGCGGGCGTCCGCGTCATAGCCCTGCTGTTTGGACAGCTGCTCAAGCGTGAGTTGCGCCTGCTTGAAGTTGCCGCGCATCATCTCGGAAATCGCCATCCCGTACATCGCCTCCGGCTTGATGTAGGAATGATGCGGCTTCTCGAACAACTGGTTGAAGATGTCGGCAGCGCGGTCGTACTGGCCGAGGTTGAAGTAGGTTTCGGCCAGCGCGTAGCGCATCTCGTCGCCGAACTCACTTGAGCCGAAGTCACGAACCAGCAGGTTCAGGTCGGCGCTGGCTTTGACGTAGTTTCGCTGTCCGATTGCCGCCTGCGCCGCGTTGTACCGCTCCGCGAGTTGGCGTGACTGCTCCGGCGACAGAACGCTCGTGAGCAGCATGGCCACGAACACCTGGACCATCGTCACTTATTGGCCCTGAGGGCGGATTTCGAGCCTGCCCGCCGGTCCGCTGGTCTGGACGCGGGTGAGCGGGGCAGAGAATGAGAGCGAACGGTTGCGCACATCGACAACCACGATGTTGTACGAATAGCTGCCATCCTCGACCAGGCGGCCGTCGTCGTCGAGGCCGTCCCAGGTCATCCGCGCCGGCGGGGTATCCCAGCCGCTGAAATTGCGCACCACTTCGCCGTACTGGTTCTTGACCACGACCTGCCAGCGCTTGGCGCCGGCCCGAGCCATCAGTCTCACGTCCATCCAGAGCACGTTCGACTTGTCCCCAGGTGTCGGCCTGAAGAGCGGGGGCTGGGCGTCAATCCACACGCGGTAGCCGGCAAAGGTCAGGAACACCCCGACTTTGTGGGTGGGGGCAAGCGTGTAGCCGGAAGGATAGTGCAGCAGGAATGCGTAGTCGGCCCCCACGGCCATCTTGCCCCAGACCTTGTTCACGCCCAGACCGACGCTGATTTCGTTCGCATCGAGGCCGAAACGCGGAATCAGTAAGTCTGGCAGCAATTCAAACTCAATCCCACCATGGGGTGTCAGGCTGCGCCGGGAGCTGTTGGCGAAGTCGGTCACGACCAGGTCAGCCGCGAGCCGCACGCGGTCGTTGACCAGCCTAACCGCGGTGCCCGCCCGCAAGGTTCGTGGATAGTAGTCAGTGCTGTCAATGAGTCTGACAGCCGGCTGGAGCAGGTTCTGCAGAACCAGCCCAAAGCTGAAAGGGCGCGGCAACAGGAGCAGCGCCGAGACGTCAGCGCCGAGTCCGACGCCGGAGTACACGGCGATGTTCTTCGTGATGAGCTTGAGGTTGCCGCCGAAGCCGAGGAAACTCCAAGGGTTGTAGGCGTACGAGGCGATGAGAGCGTTCTCCATGAAGAAGTAGCTCGGCAGCCGCTGGTTCTCGGGCGTCCGGGCATCGATACCTTCAGAGCCGAAATTGAGCATGGAAAAACCGAAGGTCCCGGCCGCCTTGGTAGGCAGTGCCCAGCCGACGTACTCCAGCCGGGCTCCGTAGAGCTGTGAGTGGGCCAGCAGGACTTCCTGGGCATTGAGTTGAAACAACCCGGCCGGGTTGAAGTAGCCGGCCTGGATATCATCCGCGACTGCGGAGAATGCTTTACCCATACCCAGGCTGCGCGGAGCGATGGCGTAGTTCAGGAACTCGCCGGGTGCACCACCCTCGCCCAGAACGACCGAGCAGGCAGCGGCAAGCCAGAGCGCCACAAGCAGGGTTCTCTTCACCAGACCACTCCTACCCGGTAGAGGCTTCGGAAATCTATACTGGTAGTGGTCGTGCCGAGAACCTGGATGACGTAGATTCCGCTGGCGACGCGCTGGCGCTTGTTGTTCCTGCCGTCCCAGGAGACGGTGTTGTCTCCCAGTTGGGCGCCCGGCTCGCCCTGGGCGCAGTTGCGCGTCCACACCTTGTTTCCGAACGGGTCGAATATCTCCACCTTGACCGGCACTGCTTTCTGCAGGCTGTAGAAGATGCGCGTTGACTCCTGGTTTATCGACCCGAATGGATTGGGGAAGGCGAAGAGGCTGTCGGAGAGGTGCTTGACGTAGATGCCAATGACTGCGCTGGCGTTGCCTGAGTTGATACTTATGGAATCCTGTTCTGATGCAGGACTGTGAGTGCAGACGAAGTGCGTAGTAGCTGACCCGGCAGTGTCGGTCAGCAGCTCGGGGTCGATCATCGATCCGCTGCCCCTGACTACGGACGTCTGTACCAACGCCGCCGGTATCGGTTCTCCATAGACGTCACGGACCACTATTGCGACCTGCGCCGACTCGCCGGAACGAATCGTGTCCGGAGCCACGACTGAAAGCGAAGCTCCATGGGCCCGCACATCCAGATACGTGATGTAGGATTCGGCTCCCGTCAGAGCGTCTCGAACCCAAAGGGGCCGGTTTTCCCCGCGCTGGTTGAACTGAAACGAGAAACGGGCGGAATCGTTGAGTTCGTTCGCGGCGGGTATGCAGGTGTCCATGACGTCCGAAAGCACTTTGACCGTATCTCCCAGTCCGTCTCGTGGATTCCAGAAAGAGTCACAGGCGTAAACGGTGACGCTGAAAGGCTCACGCAGGTACTGTGGAAAGGCACTCCCGTCCTTGCCCGGCAGGTCTTCCAGCGGCGCGGTGTCACCGGGTACCAGCGTCTCGCCCGGGGCAACGAGCAACATGTGCTTGTAGGGACCGGGGAGGACAATCACAGGGGATGATGTGTCTGCTCTCAGTGGTGACCTCATGAGTGCGGCGAAGATGCGGCATTCACCGGCCGCACGCAGGTTCCCAGTGAAGGAGACGGCTCCGTGCGACAATTGGCCACCGGCCGGCAACTGCCCGAACCTGTCATCTGAACTCAAGCTGACGCTGTAGCCGCTCCGGTCCACCTGGTTGTGCCATTCGTCTGTAAGGAAGACCTCGAGAGAAAAGGCCTCGCCGGCGTCCTGCTCATCCGGAGTCCCGGTCCGGCCAACCGGTAGCCCGGGCTCAAGTTCTTCGCCGGGGAGGACAACGACTAGCTTCTTCGGCGCGCCAGGCAGTACCGCGAGAACCTTGCTTGTTCCTGTCACCGTGTCTCTTGAACACCTCAGCGCCAGGCTCTCTGCGATGGTAACAATGACTCTGGCATTGCAGACGCCGTCATTGAACACGCCAAAGGCAGGATATATGAACTGGTCGCCGAGGGTCGTAGAGAGTAGCGCCAGGCCGTTGAAGGGATAGCCGTTGCCGTTCTCGTCTTGGGCCAGGATAACCACGTCGATAGACTCACCGACGTACTGCGGCGAAGGGATGTCCTGCCACTCGAACGAGGTGAGGGTTGCCGGAACGTGGGTTGGAACGGGAGTGGTTGTAGGGTTGAGCCCGGCCGGGCCCGTGCTGAGCAGTACAACCAGACCCAGGAGGGTGCTCATCAGTGTCATCTAACTATAGCAGCGCCTAGTCTGTTGTCAATCCGGTCGCGTTTGGGATAGGGCACATGCTGCGTGCCGCAGCCGGGATGTAGCCACTCGCAGTCACTTCCCGCTGTCTGCACGTGCCGTGCCAGCGACGCGGAGTAGGCGCCACTCGGCGCGCCTTGGACCCATTGCCGAGCGGCACCGGCCTTCGTGCGAATCCGCGCAGGTCCTGCACACCGGCGCGAGTTTTGTGCGCGACCTGACCGACCGGCGGCGGACGTCCGGCCCATCGGCGCACACGTGCCGCCCGTCATGGGGGGGGCATTCGTTCTGCTTGACAGGCGCGGTCCTGCGTCTACTCTCCTGCTGCGTGAGCAGCATCGGATCACTCGCCGCTCGAGCCGAGCCCGGGAGGCGTCACGCGGCGGCCAGGGCTCTGGCGGCAGCGGCCGCCGGAATTGCCTTGGGCCGGTTGGCCTCGGCTCCGCTGTGGCTGGTGGGTGTCATCGTGATCGCGTCCGCCGCCCTGGCGCGGTGGGGACGCGGATGGCCGCTGTACGTGACAGTCGCTGCCGCCGCCCTCGCCTACACCCAGGTTCGCGCGCCGCTTCCCGTCGACCCCCGGCTGTATGCCATTGAACGGTTCGATGGCACCGTACTGGCGGAGACGCCGACGACTGCGGTACCTCGGTTCATACTGCAGCTATCGGAACCGTTGCACGGCAAGGTTACCATCTGGCTCAGGGACAGCTCGTTCGAACTCCGACCCGACGATGTGGTACGAGTCTGCAGTCACATCGAGCCTCTGGATTTCCCGCGCAACCCGGGTGTGCCTGACTTCAACTCCGTGCTCACCGCCCGGGGCTTTGTTGGCAGCGCGAGCGCTGCAACCCGGGATGTCACCATTCTGGCGCGAGGCAGAAGAGCGTCTGTCCTCAGTCGACTGGTTTCGCCGGTGCGTACCTATATCTTCAACGCAGTCAATCGCCTGCTGCCGGGCGACGAGGGGGCGCTGCTCACCGGGTTGTTGCTCGGCGGCAGCCAGGGCCTGCCAAGGGATGTGCGGGAGGCATTCAAGGACGCCGGCATCGTGCACATACTCGCGGTCTCAGGCATGAATGTCAGCGTCGTCGTCGGGGTGCTCTGGATGATCCTCTCGCTACTCGGCGTACGGGGTTGGTGCCGGTTCGGGGCCGGGGTAGCGGGCGTGGCATTCTACCTGCTGCTTGTCGGATGGTCGGCGGCGCCCTTGCGCGCGGGAATCATGGCCTGCTCGCTTCTGCTCAGTGCGCCGGCCCAGCGGCGGCCTTCTCCGGTCGCGTCTCTCTGCTCCGCCGGGATTCTGCTGCTGCTCATCGACCCGGCGATGCTGTTCGACGTCGGGGCGCAACTCTCATTCGCCGCCACCCTGGGTATCGCGCTTGTCGTCGGCCCCGCCGAGCAGTTGTCCGGCAAGGCGGTCCGGGCCAGATTGCTCAAGCGCTGGGTGCTGGCGCCGATGATAGTGTCGTTCGCGGCCACGCTCGCGACCGCTCCCCTGCTCCTGCATCACTTCAGTCGGGCACAGCTTTTGGCCTTCGTGACCAGCACCGTCGTTGTACCGCTGGTCGGCCTGGCAATGCCGCTCGGCATCATCGTCTTGCTGGCGAATCTGGTGAGTCATTGGCTGGCATCGGTCTTTGCGCAATCCCTGTGGCTCGTGTTGCTGGCTCTCCTCAAGCTGGCCCTTTTCATGGGCAGGCTGGATTGGGCGATATGGGAACCGGGCCGGCTACCTTGGCTCTGGGTTGCCTGGGCCTACTTGCTCGGCCTGCTCGCCCTCAAGGCAAACCGTGAGCGCGTCCGCACCGGTTTCGCAGCGCTTCTCGTGTCCGGCTTGTGTGTGATGGCCTGGCAGGGCGTCCTTAGAAAGCCGGGCAACTCGGCTACGTTTCTCGACCCGAAGCAGGGAGAAGCGATTCTGCTGGAAGATAGTCTGGGCCGCAGGATCCTCTTCGACGCCGGCGTGAACGGAACCGGGGTTCTGCGCGACTATCTGCGCGGGCGCGGTATTCACCGGTTGGACGCCGTCGTGGTGACGCACCCTGACAATGACCACTACGGCGGACTCCTCGACCTGCCGGCGCGCTTACGGATCGGGCGACTGCTCGTGCCGACGACCGAGAGCCAGGACCCGGACTACCAGGGCCTGCTGGCGCGGCTGCGCGACAGGGGAACCGAGGTAGTGGTGGTCGGCAAAGGGACGCGCCTGACCGGATTCGGATTCCAGGTCGACTTCCTCTGGCCGGACCACGCCACTCGGGAGCAGTTTTCTGCCGGTGCGGCGCGGACCAACGACCTGTCGCTGGTCGCGTCGGTCGTGCACGGCAAGTTCAGGATGCTCCTGACCGGTGACCTTGATGACCCGGAGTTGCTTGCCGGTGAAGACCTGCATGCCGACCTGCTGAAGTCGCCTCACCACGGCAGCCTGAAAGGCAACCCACCCAGCCTCTACGAGCGCGTACGACCGGACCACGTTCTGGTCATGGGCCGATATCCGACTCCGGCGAGATTGGAGAGGCGGTTTGAGGGAACCGCCGTGAACTACTTCAACACGCGAGTCGACGGCGCGGTCACGCTCCGTTTCGGACGGGGGAAACCGGTGATTCAGCGCTACTTCGCTCGGGCTGCGTTGCTCGGCGATAGCGGGCAAGCCGACTCGCAGCCCGCCGGGTTGTTCATCTGGAGTGATCTGCCGCATTCCATTACCCGTTTCCCGGCGGCTTGTGTCCCCGGCTGTTCTCAGAGGGTTCTCTGCTCAGATGGTGAGCAGCGCCGTGTTGCTCCTCGTGCAGTTTCTTCAACACTCGTCGGATTGACTGGCCGGTAGTCCGCCAGGAAATCGACCCGGCAGTAGTCCTCATTGCCTGCAGATCACCCACGGACGAACATACCAGGTTGTTGCCAGCGCTATGCTTTTGACAACCCGCTGGATCGCCAGCAGAACGGGGGAGGGGACGTTGGCCAGTGAAGCGTGGTGAGGCACGGGTCAGGAGTCTAGACGGTCTTGGTCCCCGGCCTGCAAATGGCCACGGCAGACTTCCGGGGAGCGCCAAGGGTCGGTCGGACCAGGACTGGCCTGCGTCACCCGCTGTCACTGGGCACTGCATCTAAGTGTCGCTTTCATTCATTCGTGCGTTCGGTATCGATTCTCGAGTCAAGCGGTCGTGCTTGACAGGCGCGGTTTTGCGGCAAGAGTTTAGCCGTGAATGCGTCGCGGCTGCGAGTGTTCGCCGGCCTGGGGGCGGGGGTTGTGGTGCTGTCGTTCGCCTCGGTCATCATCCGGGTGACGTCCGCGCCCAGCATCGTCATCGCGGCCGGGCGTATGGTCGTGGCGATGCTGATCCTGACACCTTTCTTCTGGATACGCTTCCGGGCCCGGCGGGCCGAGTTCGCCGGAGCGTCGGTATGGCCGCTGGTCTTGTCCGGCGTGCTGCTCGCCGCCCATTTCGCGGTCTGGATCGAGTCACTCAACCGCACGTCGGTCGCAAGCTCGGTCGTGCTGGTGGCGATGAACCCGATCTTCGTGGCTGCGTTGTCGCCCCTGGTCTTGAAGGAGAAGGTGTCGTGGCGGCTCGTGCTGGCCGTGGTCCTCGGCGCGGTCGGCGCTGCGTTCATCGCCGGGCCCCAGCTCAACTCGTCGGCGGTGACAGTCGGCAATCTGCTGGCCCTGACCGGGGCGGCCTGCGCGGGTGGGTACTTGATGGCCGGACGTAGTGTCAGGCCCCGTCTGTCGCTCGTTTCCTACATATACGTGGTCTACGGCATCGCGGCCGCGGTCCTGCTTGTGTACGCGCTGGCCAGCGGAGCCCGCCTGACCGGCTATTCGGGACAGGCGTGGTTGTTCATTGTCCTGCTCGGCCTGGGTCCGCAACTGCTCGGCCACACGAGCTTCAACTGGGCGCTCCGGTATGTGCCCGCGCCGACCGTTGCCATGGCCGTGCTCGGAGAGCCGGTGGGAACGACGCTGCTGGCCTGGTTGCTGCTGCGCCAGCCGCCGACGGCGTATGAGGCGATCGGCGGCATCGTCATCTGTGGCGGCATCTACCTCGCTGCAAGGGATGTCGCGGCGATGCCCGGCGCGCCGCTCGACGCTGCGACCTAGTCGCGGCGGAAGTGGGGCAGGGATTCCGGGAGTTCGAAAGAGAGCTCTACGAGCCCGGCAGAATCACCGTTCTCGTACCAGGGCGACTGGTAGATGAACTTCTTCCTGCCCTGCTTCTCGATTGTGTAGACGTTGCTCTTCCCGGTGGCAAGCAGTTCGGCCAGCTTGGTTCGGGCAGGTTCGGGGTGGCAGTCGAGCGCGTTCTTTCCGACCAGGTCGCCGGAGAACGTGCTCTTCGCCTTCTCGTTCATTTCGAGGATAACGCCCCGGCGGTTGCAGACTGTGACCGCGGCAGGCAGTTCACGCGCCCAGTTGATGCTGTCACTCATGGTGTGCAGTGTACAGCGACTCCAGGCGATGTCTACGAGGAGAGCGGCGTCCGACTCTCGTGTGGCACGAAACCCGAATGACGAATTCCCAAACCCGATTGAAGCCCGAAATGTGGAGAAAGCGCAGTCCGCAATTCGGGCCTCGGTATACAAACGTCATTGGCCTCTGCGGCCCCTGTGTGACAGCGCGACCTTCGAATCTCGGACTTGGCACGACGGTGTCTTCGTGGCGCTCTACATCGGGATCAGGACAGACGGATGATTTGACCAACCCTGCGGCGTTCCTATACTGAGGCGATGGACAACTACGTTCAGGCCCGGAAGCGCATGGTCGAAGAGCAGATTGCCGCCCGGGGCGTCCGCGACCCGCGGGTGCTGGCGGCGATGGCGGCGATACCGCGGCACGTCTTCGTTCCGGAAGGGCAGTGGCACCACGCTTACGAGGATCATCCGCTGCCGCTGGCGGATGGCCAGACCGTCTCGCAACCGTACATTGTCGCAGCGATGACCGAGGCGCTGGAATTGACGCCGGAGTGCAAGGTGCTGGAAATCGGCACCGGCTCCGGCTACCAGGCCGCGATCCTGGCGAGGGTCGTCAGGATGGTCCATACCGTCGAAATCATCAAGGATCTCTCGGTCCGGGCGAGTCTCATCCTCCGACGGCTGGACATCAGGAACGTGCGCTTCCGGGTTGGCGACGGGCACGACGGCTGGCCGGAATTCGCTCCCTATGACCGCATCATCGTGACTGCCGCGGCCGAGAACATGCCGTACCCGCTGGCCGAGCAGTTGGTCGACGGCGGCAAGATGGTCGTCCCGGTGGGTCCGCCGGGTTCGCAGGTGCTCACTCTTCTGGCGAAGCACGGCAAGAAGACCGTCCAACGGCACCTGATGGGCGTGGCCTTTGTGCCTTTTGTGCGGGGAAACGGAAGGCAGTAATATGTTGACTGTACCCGGTTTTGACCTATGATATGGCGCTTCAGCATCAAGCGTCAGGCTTGAAGCATGAGGCGTTCAGTTCGGGGCGTAGCGCAGCTGGCTAGCGCGCTTGGTTCGGGACCAAGAGGTCGCTGGTTCAAATCCAGTCGCCCCGACTTCTCTGCAAGAGAGATTCCTGAGATCCGAATCGGAATGAACCACCAAGGCACAAAGGCACTAACTCCGGAGCAGGGTCTTCTTAGTGTCTTTGTGGTGAATTTGGTTCCTGACCGCCATGAGTGAGCCGGCAGAACCTGGCCCGCCGATCCTCTTCACCAAAGAGCAAATCGCCAGTCGAGTTCGTGAGTTGGCCGGGCGGATTTCCGCCGACTTTGCCGGCCGTGAGTTGCTGGTCATCGGCGTCCTGAAGGGTTCCTGGGTTTTTCTCGCCGACCTTGTCCGGCTGATGTCAGTCCCCGTGGTCGTGGATTTTACGATGGTCTCGAGCTACGGGGCCAACACCGAGAGTTCCGGCGAGGTCAAGACCGTGCTCGACGTCAAGTGCCCGGTTGATGGCCGCGACGTCCTGGTGGTCGAGGATATCGTTGACACGGGGCTGACGATCAGGTTCATCGTCGACAAACTGCGGCTCAGGCAGCCGCGAAGTCTGAAGGTCGTCGCCCTGATGGACAAGCCGGCCCGCCGGCGCGTCGAGATCCGGGCCGACTATGTGGGATTCGAGGTGCCTGACAGGTTTGTCGTTGGGTACGGGGTAGATTCTGCCGAGCGGTACCGCAACCTGCCCTACATAGGCTGCATCGAAGAGCCGAAGGCGAAAGGATGAAGCATGAAGGCTAGACCGAAGAACAAGAGCCGGAAAGCGTCCCCGGGGCTGCCCGCGTTGCTCGCTGTGGCACGGGGCGACGAGCCGGCTGACCTGGTTCTGGCGAACGGGCAGGTCGTGAATGTCTTCACCGGTCAGGTCGGGCGCGCCAATGTGGCCATAAAGGATGGCAAGATCGCCGGGGTCGGGACGGAGTACACAAAAGGACTGGAGTGCTACGATCTGGCGGGCCAGTATGTCCTGCCCGGTTTCATCGACGGCCACATCCACATAGAGAGTTCGCTATTGTCGCTACGCGAGTTCGCCCGGCTGGCCCTCATTCACGGGACCACCACGGTCGTCGCTGACCCGCACGAGATCGCCAACGTGCTGGGTGTGGACGGTGTGAAGTACATGCTCAGGGCGAGCGAGGGGATGCCGCTGGACGTCTTGCTTATGGCCCCGTCCTGCGTGCCGGCGACGAACATGGAGACTTCCGGAGCCTGCGTGACGGCCGAAGATACGGCGTCACTGCTGAAACTCGATCGCGTTGTCGGCCTGGCGGAGATGATGAACTACCCCGGCGTCGCCTTCGGCGACCCGGAGGTGCTGGCCAAACTACTCGCGGCAAAGGAATCGGGCAAGCCCGTTGACGGGCACGCCCCGGGCGTGGTCGGCCAGCTTCTGCAGGCGTATGTCTCAGCCGGCGTCGGTTCCGACCACGAATGCGTCGGGCCGCACGAGGCGCTGAAGAAAATGGCTTCGGGCATGAGGGTAATGGTGCGCGAGGGTTCTGCAGCGAGGAACCTGATCGGGCTCCTGCCTGTGATCAACGACTTCAACATGCGCCGCTGCTGCTTTGTTACCGACGACAAGCACCCGGAGGAGCTGCTCCGCCACGGCTACCTCGATGCCACCCTGCGGAAGGCGGTCTCACAGGGGATGACCGCCGCGGCCGCGGTCCAGATGGTGACGTTGAACCCGGCCGAGTGCTTCGGACTCAAGGATAGAGGAGCGGTCGCACCGGGGTACAACGCCGACCTTTTAGTAGTCGGGGAGCTTCCACGCTTCAACGTGCGGATGGTGCTCAAGAACGGCCGGCCGGTCGCGCAGGACCGGAAGCTGCTGGTGAAGCTGCCCGACCTCAAGGAAAAGTCCGTGACCGGCACCGTGAACACCGGCAGCCTGACCGTCAAGAGTTTTGCCATCAAGGCGCAAGGCGAGCTCGCACGCATAATCCGACTTGTGCCCGACCAGATTATCACCGAAAAACACACCCACGCCGTCACCGTGGTGAAGGGGCTGGTCGTACCCGATACGGAGCGCGATATACTGAAGTTGGCAGTCATCGAGCGGCATAAGGCGACAGGCCGTATCGGTCTGGGCTTGGTCTCCGGGTTCGGGCTGAAGAAGGGCGCTCTCGGAACCACGGTGGCGCACGACTCGCACAATATCATCATCGTCGGCACGAACGACGCTGACATGCTCAAGGCGGCAAAGGAACTGAAGAGGATAGGCGGCGGGTTTGTCGCCGTCGCTGGCGGCAAGGTCGCCGCCGCCCTTGCTTTGCCCATCGCCGGCCTGATGTCGGACCGGCCGGCCGAGGAAGTCGTGGACGGCCTTTCCAAGCTGCTGGAGAAAGCACACGTCTGGGGTTCGCGCCTGGCTAACCCGTTTGTGACGCTCTCTTTCCTGGCCCTGCCCGTTATTCCCGAACTGAAGCTCACCGACCGCGGGCTGGTCGACGTGAGCCAGTTTAAGATAGTATCCCTGTTCGAGTAGTCAGTGCCGGCGCGTGGGTACGTGGGAGTTATCGGCGCGGGTGAGTGCGATGCTGAGCTTGCGCGGCTGGCCGAGGACGTCGGACGACGGATAGCTGAGGCCGGCGCCGTGCTCGTCTGCGGCGGGATGGGTGGGGTGATGGAGGCGGCTTGCAGAGGTGCCAAGGCAGCAGGTGGCACGACAATCGGCATTCTGCCCGGCCCTGACCGCGCCGACGCCAACCGGTATGTTGATGTTGCCATCGCGACCGGTATCAACGAGGCTCGGAATCTCGCCATCATTCGGACCGCCGACGCCCTCGTTGCAGTCGGCGGTTCCTATGGTACACTGTCCGAAATCGGGTTTGCCCTGAAGGCGGGCAAGAAGGTGGTGGGTCTTCGGACGTGGGATATCAAGGGCGTCGTTCCGGCCGTGACTGCGGAGGATGCTGTCCGATTGGCTGAGAGCTGAAGGCAATTCAACCCTAGAGGAGATCCTATGGCTACTGAGTACAAAAACTTCATTGGTGGCAAGTTCGTGCCGGCGAAGTCCGGCAAGAACTACGAAAACCGGAATCCGGCGGACACCGACGATCTGGTCGGCTTGTTCCCGTCGTCCGACGCGGCCGACGTGGCCGACGCCGTGGCCGCGGCCAAGGCGGCCTATCCCAAGTGGAAGGCGACCCCGGCACCGGCGCGGGGCGAAATCATGCGCCGGGCGACCGAGAAGCTGATCGCCCGCAAGGAAGAGTGCGCGAAGATAATGACGCGCGAGATGGGCAAGGTGCTCAAAGAGACGCGCGGCGACGTGCAGGAGGCGATCGATACCGGCCTGTACGCGGCAGGGGAGAGCCGGAGACTCTGGGGCACGGTCGTGCCCAGCGAGCTTGCGAACAAGATGGGCTATGTTACCCGGCAGCCGATGGGCGTCTGGGGAATGATCTGCCCGTGGAACTTCCCGATGGCGATCCCTTCATGGAAGCTGTTCCCGGCGCTGACCTGCGGCAACACCGCGGTCATCAAGCCCGCGACTCTCACTCCGGCGTCAGTGCACGAGTTCGTGTCGGCGCTCTCCGAGGCCGGCGTGCCTCCGGGCGTGGTGAACATCGTCTACGGCGGCGGCGCGGCTGTGGGTGAGGCCTTGCTCCAGCACCCGGACATCTGCGGCGTGTCGTTCACCGGCTCGTCCGAAGTCGGACGGAGAATCGCCGAGGTCTGCGGCAAGAGCCTGAAGCGCTGCTCGCTCGAGCTCGGCGGCAAGAACGCGGAGATAGTGCTGGACGATGCGGACCTTGACCTTGCGCTCGAAGGCGTGCTCTGGGGCGCCTTCGGCACAACCGGCCAGCGCTGCACCGCGACGTCGCGGCTCATCGTCCAGGCCGCGGTCTATGACAAGCTGGTCGGCATGGTGGTCGAGAGGGCGAGGAAGCTCAGGGTCGGCAACGGGCTCGACGAGAAGAACGAGGTCGGGCCGTGCGTGAGCGATGCTCAGCGGAAGACGGTCCACGGCTATGTCGAGATCGGCAAGAAGGACGGCGCCAAGCTCCTTTGCGGCGGCGAACCGCTCACCGGCGGCGCCCACGACAAGGGCTTCTTCTACAAGCCGACCGTGTTCGGCGACGTGACCCACACGATGCGCATCGCCCGCGAAGAGATCTTTGGGCCAGTGCTCTCCTGCATCAAGGTCAGGGACTTCGACGAGGCGGTGAAGGTATTGAACGACACTCCCTACGGCCTGTCGTCATCAATCTACACGCGGAACGTGAACCTCGCCATGAAGGCAATCGAAACCATCGAAGCGGGTATCACCTACGTGAACGCGCCGACCATCGGCGCCGAGTGCCACTTCCCGTTCGGCGGCGTGAAGGACACGGGCAACGGTCACCGCGAAGGCGGCTGGACCGCGTACGACATCTTCTCCGAGCCGAAGACGGTGTACGTCGACTACTCGGGCGCGCTCCAGAAGGCGCAGATAGACAACGCGGAATACTAGCTCCGCTCGGACGAAGTCAGAAGCTAGAAGCTAGAAGCTAGAAGCTAGAAGCTAGAAGCTAGAAGCTAGAAGCTAGAAGCTAGAAGCTAGAAGCTAGAAGCTAGAAGCTAGAAGCTAGAAGCTAGAAGC
>Ga0233422_10000137_pt1 | contig 40565 bp, 61 predicted proteins | sample Watercolumn_Mata_2_FD_182724 | JGI IMG/M metagenome (GOLD analysis project Ga0233422, IMG submission 182724) | Freshwater microbial communities from Lake Matano, South Sulawesi, Indonesia - Watercolumn_Matano_2014_110_MG | ecosystem: Environmental > Aquatic > Freshwater > Lake | place...
CCTCGAAGATATCAAGGGCAAACATGGAAATAAAAAGTATGAACAGGATTGACAAAATCCTTGGAGTCCAGAATAATAGCCTTGGAATTTTGTTTCTCTTATATTTATTTTTAGGGCTTTTTTTCATCTTTTTTAATCTCCTTTTGTTTTTTGCCTTTCCTGTATTTCAGTGCAATCCTTAATGCGTGAATAAAACTGAAGAATGCGCCGATTATGCATGCAATATACTCTATGAATATGACGAAAAGTAAAAAGCTGAACCCTATAAGCAGTATATTAAGGAAAAAGCCGCCTGTCCTGTTGATAAAGAGAAAAACAATGTTCGTAATAATGAGAGGTATCAGCAGATAAGGCAAAAATGGCAGCGAGAAAAACACGCCGAGAAAAAATAATGCAAAAATCAATGCCGCGATAACCGCCTGTATCTGCAATGTGTCAATCTTTTTCATTTTAGTCCTTTTCCAAAATAACGTCTCCTGTTGCTTTTATTACCTGCGTTTCTTTTGATTGTTCAGATGAGCTGGACGACTGGGACTCCTGTATAAGGCTTGAGATGTCCTTTACATTAAAAAACATTTTCAATATGGCATATCTGGGCTGTATCTTGACGCCCTCGCGCCAGAACTTTGACAATGCGCCGACAACGCTGAAAAACTTTCCTGGGCCTTCGTCTATCCTGACACCAACCCAGTACGGCCCTTTAATCTCATTCCCGCCAAGATTGCGGTTGAAATAGTGGATTAGCCAGTAAAGCGAGTTGTAATCGACATTTATCGAGATGTCCTCTTTTCCCTCAATGCTGTCTGATATTTTTATGACATCCTCCTTGTTTACCCGAAGATATTTTTTTATGACTGCCTCATCACCATCATAGAGGTAAAGCTTGACGTCAAATGAGCCGCCGTATTTATCGGCTAACCTGTTGACAAGCTCCATCTTGCCCTCGTCAGCCCTTATCCTTGCGACATCCTTTGCGCTCGGCCCGAATGTCCCCTGTTCTGACATCTTGTAATTTATCAGTCTCTTGAGGAGCTCCTTGTTCGGCATATATGAGTATTTGTAGAGTGTTGTCCAGTATTTTAATTCAGTCCCGTGCACAGGAATCTTCTTTTCCCATATCTCAAGGTGAGCATTATCGTCTGAATAGTTGACATCAATACCCTCAAAGCCGTCGGGCCATTTCTGCATTCCTGCGCATAATACATTATTGGAAACTTCCTGGTCATTTACTATAAGTATGTCAAGAACTTTTCTTATCCCCGAAGTGCCGTGAACCATCTTTTCTGTATCATTGCCTATAAACTCCTTGAAATACCATGTTGCGAATTCATCATTGATAGATTTCTGGAATGCCTTTCTTATCTTAACCAAGTCCTCTATTCTTGACTCGCAGTCTGTTTCCTGCTTGTATTTGCTGAGAGACTCGAAACGCTGGAGTGTCGGGCCGTATGCATTGATGTATATGTCATTATAGTAATCCTTCTTGCATATGCCCTCTATTTTTAATTCGCCGCTTGTCATGCTCTCACATCTTTGGATATCATTGCATTCATCTTTGCATATCTCTTTGGGTTCGCATACATCTGCACATTGCTGTTCTGTATGACATGACTTTGTGCAGGTATTGGTGCATGTCTCGTTATTATAGCATTGCGTTGTGCAGTTTGTGCTGTTCTCTCCAGTGCATATATCATTGCATACCTGCTGTGGTGTGCATACTGGGTTACAAGTATCACTGCAAACCTCTTTGTCCCCACACTTATTATAGCACTGCTGTTCCTGCTTGCATACGGGCTTGCATTCCTTGTCAGGATAGCATCTTGTTTCATTCTCCTGCATTATCTTCATTGTGAAGAACTTATCATCCCCCCTATCCTCTCCATTTACCCCAAAAGCATTCTGCATTAATTTCTCGCAGTCATTTGCATTCTGCACTTTAAGCTTTATAGCGATGAACTCCTTATTCAGTGAGTCGAGCTCATCACTTGCATTTGAAGTTGCGGCAGATTTTAATTTTATCATAAATTCCTTGATATCATTTGCAAGTTCCTCATCACTTACAGCAGACTCACTTGGCTTTATGTCATAGCCGATTGTGAAGTATGCCTCTGCCTCCTCTTCCCTTGTCTCATAATACTCTCTTGTATGCATGTAGAAGGGATTTGCAGTAAAGACGATGTTGAAATCCTTCGCGGCAAAAATCTTTTCATAAAACTGTCCGCCCATTTCCCCTCTCTGCTCCATCATCTTCCTTTTTTCAATGCCCGTTGCCTTTTTCTCGTCAAATGCGGTTTTTATTTCTGCCTCGGTAAATGCCTTTACATTGCCCTTGTCAAGCTCTGCATACATCTTTTCAAGGGAATACTCTATATAGATTATCAATCTCGCGGCATCAATACTTCCAGAATTATACTGACTGGCATAGGACTCAATCTCTGACATCGAGTCCTTAATGGATGCATTTGCGAAAGGCATAACCAATAAAACAAATGCACTTACTGCAAATAGTATCCCTATTCCCCCGCCCCTCTTTTCCATTATTTATTTCAGGATAATTCCATATAAAAACCTTGCCCTAAAAAAATCAATTGCAAACCCAGCACTTGTAGAATGGGCGTGCCCCGAATATTACCATTGCAGCGAAAAACCACCATACATTTGTCTTGTAAACCCATGACATTGTCACAGGAAACATTTTCAATATAAGAAGAACCGCCGAAGCAACAGCAATCTTGATAAGCTGCATATCCCACATATCAAGTTTATGTATTTTTTTATGGAAATAACCTATTTTTTCCTCTTTTGCCATATTTTAGTTAATAAAAAGGAATATAAAAATCTAACTCTTTTGTATATTTTTATCTTGTGATTTCTAAAAATGAAAAATTATTTCCCCCCCATTTTAAAAAATTTGATTATCTCTAAAACAGTGAGAAAACCATAAAATAAAGAACCAATACCAGTAGCCCAAAATAATAAGGTGTAGGGTTTTGCAATTGTCATAAAAACAGTAAAAGTTGTTAGAGCAAGCCCAAGCATATTCATTCCATCTTTTAGATGTTCGTTCATACTTATTCACCTCCCAAAATAAGTAAGAATCGATAACTTAAAAGCTTGCTGATTTGTTTTTACCCGAGCCCTGAATTCTCCATAACCTGCTTTCGCATTTCCTTTATGCTTTCTTCAGAAGTGGAATCGCATCCGACTCTTCCTAATTCCATGTTGCCTTTCTCCTTCTCCTTCTGCATGCCCGAGACAATTGCGTCAGTCATTCGCGGGCCCCATACCCTATGCATGCATGGCCTGCACATATCAACAACAGAATTAGATTCAATCTCTGCTTTGCAATAAATGCATCTCTTCACCATTTTTTTCTCTTTTTTGAGATATTTCTATATATCTGATATTTTTAAATCTTTTTATGGGTATGGTTGAATAATATGTTTTTCCTGCAATTGTGAAAATAGGTTTTAAATCAAAATAATTTTAAAGATACGGCTGCTTTTATTATTCATGGCTAGGGAGGATAGTAAAACAATTCTAGAAATTAATTCTTATATTAATTCAGATTATCATGTGAGGGAACAATCCAGACTGCTTGAGATGTTTGACAGGGTTGTGATTGATTCAACATGTGAGGGTCATATCGAAGTTGAGGAGTGGTCAAATCCGGATAAAGAAGGAAGATGCAGACAGTTCTCAAGATATAGATTTATACCGATGTTAAAATTAGTGCAAACTGTAGATTCAAAAAATAGATTGCCCGAAGTTCAGTACATTCTTGATGGGAAGCCAGTTTCACTGCACGAGCTTATGGTGGGTTATAGGGGCGTTGGTAGTTTGGTATTGTTACCCTCCGAACAACTTTATGATAAAGCACAAAAAGGCAATCTTAAAAAATTAGATTTTCAACCAGCACATCTGTACTTTTCAGAATTTAGCGTCAATAATAAAAAAACTGAACAATTGGAGGAAAGATTGAACAAATTATATTTGGCGTATCAGCACTCAATACCTATTTCCATAATGAAAAGGAATGGATTTTGTTTTCCGCCGATGGATTTCCTTGTTTACGATGATTATGACATGGCTATCGAGCATAGGGCTGACGGGTTTAATACAATCAGCAGGTCAAATATTTCAAAGGAATATGGTTCTGTCGAGAGATACTGGAGCAGTGTGATAGATGAAGTCATTGAGCTCCAAAAAAAGTCATGGGGTATCTGGAGAGAGATTGGGGAGCTATGTGATTATATCCTAAATAAGTAGTTTTTATTCCTGATGGATGCTAGATTTTCATTCCGCAAATCTTTTAAATGCAGAACGCCTTATGAATAAAGCAAAAGGGGTTGAAAAATGAGAAAGGGAATTTTCTGGACAGGCTTTGTCGTATTTGTTCTTGCGGCAATCCTTTATGTCTTCTCGGTGTCAGAATACAAGCAGCCCGCAATAATAGGAGAAAACGAGGCAATATGGCTAAGTTTCGCGATGATTGGGCTTGCTGCAGCGATGATTGGGGCAATAGCAAAGCCGCCAAAAAAGGCAGTAAGGAAGGCAAGAGCCAAAAAACGAAGGAAATAAAGCCGCCATAAACCTGATGAAAAATGAAATCTAAAAAATCATCCAGCAGGGCATGTATTCTTTATACTATTGGCGGCATTGTTTCAATACTCCTATTTATGTACTCATTTTATTTTAATCAATATCAAACTGCCTCAATCTGGGGAGCTTTAAGCACAAGCCTTTTCTATTCGGCTGTTGCATCCAGCACCTCTGATTACGCGAGGAAGTTTGCAAGGATATTGAGCATTGTATTTGGAATTTTCGCATTGATGATTCTTATTTATGTTATCCTGCATTCTAAGGGCATGATTTGAGCATTGCTATCATAACAATAATTTTAAATAATACAAAATTCTCTAATTAACATGCCAAAGGACAAGCTTAAAGCAGCATACTCAAAAGATGAGCTTGAGGCGTATCTCCTGCATGAAAGAGGGCACTTTAATGTTCTTGGCAGGACTATGAGCGCTGTTTACTCGTTTATAATGATTCTTATCCTGTTCCTCGTTTATCTTATGGTTTTATTTTTTGACAGGCAGCAATATGCTCTTATGTGGGGCATAGTTCCGTTTATTTTTCTTTTCCTGCTGCTTGGAATGCTGCTTAACTGGACAAGGGAATATTATGCTGATTACTATTCATGGGTTCACTGCGGCAAAAAGCCCCTTATCTCGGCATTGAAAAAGATTGACAAGTTCAAGAGGTCAACTATGTTAAAAAGCCTGATGAGAAATTACACCCATCCGCCGTTAAGCAGCAGGATAAACCTGATTGAGATAACAAAGAACTGATTTATTTCTTTAATTCATCTCTTGCGCGCCTGTAAACCGCGAAGGGGTAGAACTCTTTAGAATCCTTCTTAACCTCATCCATCGCCTTTGAGTAAATCTCATTTGCCTTCTCTTCAGGAATGCAGAATTCCCTTATAAGATTTATTTTGTTTTGCTTATGCATCTGTTTCTCGTATCCAGCGTCATAAACACTCCTTATCCTGTTAAACCTATTAGAGATTTTTTTGTAAAAACCCTTTGCATACAAAAGGCAGGAAGTTCCAAGCAAAATATTCCCTGCAATACCCAAAGGGGCAGAAAAAAGAAAAAAGTATTTTGCGGCTTCAGAATAATTCTTGTTAAGAAAATGCCCGCCGCCTTTGTAATATGCAATATAGATTGCACCACCCTTTAATGCAAGCCCCGCAACAAGGGCAGTTTTCCTTATAATCCCCTCAAGGTTATTCTTTGGCATTTTATCAAATAATTAAAAATTCAGATTATTAAATCTAATTGGTGCCCCCTTACAATATCTGTTCATGCATGTCCACACTAACATCCTAAAAATTTAATTATCTATCATAAATTTGTGCAAATCTTAATTTGAAGAGTTCCCTAAATTCATTCAGGCTATAAGTAGATATTGTCCGTTCAATATCGCCTTCATTTGCTTTGCTCTTATTATTCACCAGTGTAATATGCATTACACCATGATACTCTTCCGCGAATGTGACAGGAAACTTCTCGGACATTCTTTTCTGCATTCTCATTATCTTTTCATGAATTGGTTCGCATTCATAATAAAGTTTTTTTAATGATTCCTCGTCCTTTTCAGTTTTATACTGTTTCTTTTCTATGGCGTTCATAGCCTCAAGATTATCTTTGTGCAGGTCTGTAATTTTTTCATAGTCAAGCAGCGTCTTGGGCCTGAGCATTTTTATTCGGTAATTTGTTTCAAATAGCTTTTTCATGGAGCCTTTTGGCAATACAAATGAATCATCCATCGTGCCATTGAATGCTTCATTAATGATATCCTCTGATAATCTTTCTAATCTTTCGAACTTTTCAGGACTAAAATAAGTTTCAAGTCTCTTATATGAATAATCTGATTTGTATGCCTCTGGCTCGTTATACTTATGGAGCATAAATTGTTTTACTGCTTCATGATAGCCCCATACCCTTCCCTGCTCATCCTTAAGAATATTCCCTTCCTCATCTTTGGCCAGAAATTCCTCGCTTTGCTCTTTATGCCTTAACTCCATATAATTGTCTATTATGCAACTGAAAAGGCTATTTACTAGAGCATACTCCCTGAAGAATTCTTCAACATTCTTTCTTCTGACGTTTACTTCAGGCACATTAGGGATAATACCTTTATGTAATCTATGCTGGGGGTCTCGTTTTGTTGCTTTTGTCTTTTCATGTTTAGGCGGTAAAATCTGTGTTTCAACAACCCTCGTTAATGAATACTCGCTATTCTTATACTGCATCAGACCCGCAACAACATTTTCTATCTCTTCGTCAAACTGCATCTTATAGATGCTGTCAGCTTCTTTTTCCTTTTTTATCTTAAATTCCTCGCCTTTCATTCTTGCGAGGTGTCTCATTACTGTCTGCCTTGCTACAACAAAGAATTTGTAATTATAATATCTGCCGTCAAAACCAAGATAATTCCCATCAAATTCTTTGAATAAGGGGTTTATTTCAGATAGTGCATTGAATATTTGCCATTCTCTTGGCGCAAATGTCTCCCCTTCTAGCCAGTTTCTTACTGCTGTTTCACTTATCTCAATATTTTTATTGCTCAAAAGAGCAGAAATATTGCTTATTGCTTCGTTATACTCCAGCTTTGTAAAATCATCTGTCGCTTTTGTTATAATACTCTCAAGGGATTCGTTGTATCTATCCTGTTTTTTTAAAATTCCGCGCCATAACTCTGTTCTCAATAGGGGTATAAACTCTCCTTTCACATTTTGCTCTGAAACCCGCTTCTTTGCATGCATATACCTCTGGCTTAAATCAAGATAATCCTCTGCCTCATCTAAGGTTGTTTCAATGTACTCATTGCCGAAGCTAACCAAATCACCGGGGTTTAAGTCAATTGCTTCCTTTATTACATAAATATCATCCTTGAAATGAACATCAATACGCTTCTCCAAATCAAGTATCGTTGTGCCTAATGTAGTTTTAACAAGCAGTTTTGATTCAGTCATTTTTAAAATTCTCAGAAAAAGCTCTGAGGTACTATCACCTCTCCACCAATTCAATGTTAATCACTTTATAAATTCTGCGACAAAGCTTCAAATAAGATTGAAGCTTAAAAAGGTTTTATAAATAACATTGAATTAGGGGGGTTATGGATGACAGGTTTATCATCGCGTCAATGAATGAAAGCAAATCAAAAGAGATTGCAGACATACTCGGCAACAGGACAGCGAGAAAGATTCTTGATTATCTTGCAGACACCAATGCCTCTGAGAGCGACATCTCAAAAAATCTGAACCTTCCGCTGTCAACTGTCCATTATAATGTGCAGAAATTACTGAAGAATAAGATAATTGACGTAAAGGATTTTTTCTGGAGCGAGAAAGGCAATAAGATTAATATTTATACACTTGCAAGAAAGCCGATAATAATAGCCCCGAAATATTACAGGGGCTATGAAACCTTAAAGAGCATACTGCCCGCGGTTATTATCGGGGCGGTATTCCTTGCCGCGATATTCACAGTTTTCTATAATTATAATCCTCAGGACATCACTAATCAGATTGCAGGACAGGGCAATCTGAAAAAATTCTCATCGTATTCAGAGCTCAAGGATTTTATAAAACAGAATTCAGAGGCAGGATACTATAATTATGGCTTGAGGGGAATGGAAACCACTCTAGCAAAGAGCACAGACACAGGCGTTGCCGCCCCTGTTGCTTCCGGCACAACTGCAGGCGAGTCACAGAATGCAGGGGAATTCTCAACGACAAACATACAGGTTGAGGGAGTGGATGAGGCGGACATTGTGAAGAATGATGACAAATACATATATGCTGTTTCAGGCAGCAGCATTGTCATTGTTGATGCATTCCCTGCGGAAAATGCAAAGATAGTCTCGCAGATTAACATCTCAGGGAATATACAGGAGATATTTGTCAATAAGGACAAGCTTATTGTCTTCGGGCAGGAGCAGGAGAGATATTACTCTGTAATGGGGGACATTGCAGTTGCTAAAGTGGGGATAATGCAACCAAGATACTACAATCCAGAGTCATTTGTAATGATTTATGACATATCTGACAGGAGCAACCCTGTGCTTTACAATAATATATCAGTAAACGGAAATTATCTCCAATCAAGGATGATTGGCAGTTATGTTTACTTCATAATCAACCAACCCGTTTATAATTATGACAACATAATACTGCCTAGGATAACAGAGGCAGGCAGTACAAAAGAGGTGCAGGCATCTGAAATCTATTACTTTGATGTGCCCGATGAGTCTTATATATTCTCAACGATAACTGCACTGGATATTGACAGCAATGAGATATCAAGCAGGACATTTATGATTGGCTATACGCAGAATATTTATGTCTCGAAGGATAACATTTACTTAACCTATATGAAAAGGTTAAGCACAAGGTATTATTACGAGAAGCTTATTGATGATGCTTACATTCCAGTTCTGCCGGCAGATTTGGCAGGCAAGGCAAAAGAAATCAGGAATTCAAATTCAACCTATTACACTAAAATAGATGAGATAGGCAGGATACTTCAGGATTATTCAGAAACCCTTGATGTTGATGCAAGACTAAAACTGCAGAATGATGTTCAGGACAGGAATGAAAAATTGCAGCAGGAAATCGCAAAGGAAACAGACAAGACAGTAATGCACAGGATTTCAGTAAACAAGAATGAGATAAGCCACGAAGCGCAGGGCGAGGTGCAGGGCTCTGTGCTGAACCAGTTCTCTATGGATGAATATAATGATTATTTCAGGATTGCAACAACAAGCGAGTCGTGGAGGACAGGAGAGCCGTCAAAGAACAATCTTTATGTTCTTGATATGAATCTTAACATAAAAGGAAATATAGAAAATTTGGCAGAGGGCGAGAGAATTTATTCTGCGAGGTTTATTCAGGATAGGGCATATCTTGTAACATTCAGGCAGACAGACCCATTGTTTGTGATAGATTTGAAGAATCCCGAGACTCCAGCAGTTCTTGGCTACCTCAAAGTGCCAGGTGTTTCAGATTACCTGCATCCATATGATGAGAACCACATTATCGGAGTTGGAAGGGATGCAAGTGAAGAGGGCAGGATAACTGGCATGAAGCTCTCATTATTTGATATAACCAATTTTTCAAATCCCATAGAGATTTCAAAATATATTATCGGAGGCAAAGGAACATATTCCGAGGCATTGAATGACCACAAGGCATTCCTTTTCAGCAAGTCGAAAAACCTTCTTGTTATTCCTGTCACAATATATGAGGAATGGAAATACGAATTCAATGGCGCTTATGTCTTTAATGTTGATTTGACTAATGGACTGCAGTTAAAGGGAAATGTGACTCATCAGAATGAGAGCGCGAACAAAAGTGAATATTACTATCCTGAATGGCAAAATACTGTAAGAAGGGCATTATACATGGACAATGTTTTATACACAATTTCAAACAAGATGATAAAAGCAAATAATCTTGACAGCATTGAAGAGATAAACAAGATTGTACTTCCATATAAGGAAGAGCCAGTAATCTATTATTAGTCATTTAGTAAAATTATGTTTTTGTTCTGCTCGCAACCTTTAAATAATGCAAATGATTAATCTACTGGATGGCGAAAAAGAGGGTGAAAAGGCATTCTGTCGGAGGGGAGATTCGTGATGCCCTAAGAAGTTTTGCTGGATTCCTGAGAAAAAGAACAGGAGAGGTGAGGCAGGAAATCGGCATTATGAAGAAAAAATCAGCCAAAAAGAAAGGGGCAGAACCCCAAAAATATCCCCGCAGGATTCGCGGCTTTTTATTGCCCCTCATATCCGCCTCTTTCGGGATATTGTGCATTTTTCTTGTGATAGTTATCCTGAATGCAGTCAATGCAAATGTTGACAACCTTTTCATCAAGACGCTTACAGAATTGTTATCCGCAAATCTCTATCTCCTGTTCGGGCTTGCATTATTTTTTGGCTATGCTGATTACCTTAAGTCAAATTTCAAGAGGGTTTACTGGATTATAGAGCCGATAGCAAACAGCATGGCTATAATAGGGATTATTGCGATTATCGTGATGGCATTGAATCTTTTTACTCCATATTCAGAGAATAACTTCTTCAAGGTATTCGCAAATATCCTCTATCCAAATCTCGAGGGAATATTCGCATTTTTCCTCGCTTTTGGGTATGTGACACTGATTTTAAGGATAATTTTCAAGGGGGCGTATAAAATCGGAAATGAAGAGATTGTATAGATCCTCAAAAAATAAGATTATTGCAGGCGTATGCGGGGGAATTGGCGAGTATCTTGGAATTGACCCAGTGGTTGTGAGATTGGTGTGGGTTATTCTTACACTCGTCTCATTCGGCTTTGGCGTTCTTGCTTATCTGATTGCATGGATGATAATACCAAGAAATCCAAAGCACAAGTGGTGAAGACACTTTAAGATTCTTCTGCCTTTTCCTTATCCTCTTCATTGACATCAAGCTTGTTGATAATCTCGCGGAATTCAAACCACTTTTCTGCAGGAATTCTTGTTCCCTGCTTTGTAAATCCAGTGTATCTTTCAGTTGTCATAAATTCTCGTATTGTCACTCCCCTTTTTCCGCCGTAGTCATCAACCCTGACAACAATGTCTGTGTCATCGTTCTTTTTTATTCTCCCTATCTCCTTGTCCATTTAATCCCTTTAATTTTCAGATTTAAAAACATTGCTATATAAATTTAGAAAAAATTTATAAAACTATCTTCACTTGGGATACAAAGAGGTGGTAAGCCTCACGCTTTCTCGTGGGATTTTGGTAGTTAAATTGTAACAGCATCGTAATGATATGGCAATAAACAAGAAAGAACTTGAGGAAATAATAAAGCTTATGGAAGCTGAAAGCATTATTGAACTTGAATTGGCAGATAAGGAAGAAAAAATAAGGATTAAGAGATACGGTAGCATAGAAGAGATTGGCAAACAGAAAATAATATCTGAGTCTAAACCCAAAATTATGCCTGCCTCTGCTCAACCAGTCAAGAAGCTGGAAGAGAATTTTTATGTTCTGAAATCCTTTATGATTGGAAAGTTTTGGAGATCAGACAAGGAAGGTGGCGAGCCTCTTGTAAAAGAAAATGACAAAGTGGAACTTGACCAACCTTTAGGAATAATTGAAAGCATGAAGAATTTTATGGGAATTAAATTAAACGAGTATTTAGAATGCCAAGGCAAATTTGAGAATTTTACAGGCAAGTATGGAATAATAAAAAAAATAGAAGTTGAAGATGGTGCAGATATTAACTAAGGTATGCCCCTTTTTATTATAGAGGCAGTTAAAGAATAAACAACAGAAAAGAGGGGGAAGGGAAGGGTCTCAAAAGAGGTATGAGGTATTTAGAACGATTATAGCAGCCCTTCCTTCCTTCTTCCAAGCCAGTGCATTCTTTCCTTAAGATTTAGCCAGTTAAGGCAATTCTTAAGTATGAGGCCTTGATACACCCTATTTTTTGTATCAAGGATTTCATGAGTTCCAAAAAGTTTCGTATCAGTACTCGCAACTTTTTTTATCACCATTTTTTCCTGAAATGCCTAAGAAAAGGGTATATAAAGGGCTTGTGAAAATATAGTATAGAAGAGAGTTCTGAAACTTAATTTCATAAGCTTTTTAAAAGAATTTTGTGGAAATTGAGTAATGGTATCACCATTCAGTCCGGAGACTGTTGAAATCATTCTAAGCCCTTACTGGTTCTATGGAATAGACAATTTTTTTGACATATTTGCAGTATTGACAACATTATTCATATCTTTTTACAGCTACCAGCTTTACAAGTTCAGCAAGAAATCAAATTACAAATGGTTCAGCATCTCGCTGCTTCTTATCTCATTGGCATTTGTTGCAAAGATACTTACAAGTGTAATTATCTATTACCCCTCGATTGCAGTTACCACTCTTGGCTGTTTCAGTGTGGTGTATCGGATAATGAAGCAGTCAAATATACTCTTCATTTTGGGACAGCTTTCTTACAGATTCCTTATGCTTACTGGATTTTTTGGCGTTTACTGGCTTGTCAGCAAATCAAGAGAAAAGAACAAGATTCCTTTGATGCTCTTCCTGCTGTTTGCGACAACAATACTCAGCGCGTATGCATATCCTGCATTCAGCATGGCGATGGTAATACTGCTTTCTCATATAGTGTATTATTATGGTGTAACCTACAGGAAGAACAGGAACAGGAAAACTGCCCTTATACTTTGCAGTTTTGCGCTTCTGCTCATGAGCCAAATAGTTTTTATATTCTTATTTCTTGATTTAAGCATGTATGTTGCCTCTGAAATCCTGCAGTCAGCTGGTTACCTGCTCTTGCTTTACAGCTACTACTTGATTGTCAAAAAGGGATAAAATGGCCAAAAAGAGACGCACGAGAATTGACATAATTAACGATATACTGAAGGTTATATCCGACAAAAAGGGAAGGATAAAGCAGACCCATCTGATGTACAAGGTTAACCTTTCGCACAAGCTTATGCGCTCTTACCTTGAAGAACTCATATCAAAGCATGTCATAGAGGAAGTCAAGGACAACAATAACATATACCTCATAATAAAGGACAAGGGCAATGAGTTCCTTGACAAATGCAGGAAGATGAAGGAGTTCCAAGATACGTTTGGGTTGTAAAAGAGTATTTATACAAGAAATTATTTCCTTTCTTATGATAATTTTAGGAGTTCCTGCTATTTGGTGGGGCATTCCAACAATCATAATAATCTTAATGTTTAATAAAGAAATCCACCATTTCTGGCTTTGGTTATTTACAAGATTAAAAAGAAAGACGAATTAACGCACCAGAGAATTTCTTTCACAACCTTTAAAAACCATCAAAACAGCGTTTTTGGACTTAATCTAAAATCGTTTTAGGTTTAAAATGAAGACACTGCTTAGCATACTGGAGCATTTGCATGAAGTAGCCCACGATGGCGGAGAGAAACTCATAGCTGATGCCGTATACACCAAAAGCGCCATTAAGATAAAGGGGGGGCATGGATTGAATGACGCGCAAGATATAAACATCTCATATGACAAAAACAAAGCCATCCATGACTTGCATGAAACCGACGAGGAGATTATTGCGAGCATAGAGCATTTGAGGAATAAGGGCTATTTTAAGGGAACAAAGTCGCTTAAGGAAAGAATAAAAAAATGCCTTGAACCCTATGAAAACAGAAAAATAGAAGCGGGAAAAGAAGAGATAGACCCTAATAAGATAATCAGGGTATTAAAGGAAAATAATATCACGACTGCCGTTGTAAGCTACAAGGATGTTTTATTCTGCCCAAATGATGCAGAGATGTGGAAAAAGTATTCTCCTAAATATATGGAAAGACTGATATTCTATGCATTTCCAAGGACAAGGGCAAAAAAGGCATTGGAAGAGATAGCCCCGATAATAGGCACGCCTGTTTTGACTAGGGGAGGCAACTATAAAAGGAATAAGTATACAAAGTATCACTCAGAGAACTATAAAATCAATGCCCCAGATGGCTTGCATGCGAGACCATCTGCGCAAATTGTAACATTAGCCAACAGGTATGAAAATTTAGACATATGGATAAGGACTAAAAGCAGGGAAGCGAATGCAAAAAGTATAATGTCTATGTTAATTTTAGAAGCCAAAAAAGATATACTGAAAATATTATGCAAGCCTGCGAGTGAATCATTCTATAGGGATTTGGAATCAATCACATACGCAGAAGGAAAACCCCTCTTGACAAGAGTAAGATAAATCCTATTTCCCTTTCTTTTTGCCAGTGTTCTTCCCCTTTAAAACCAGTATAATGAAATACATTATCCAGAAAATGCTTGCCCCGAAGAGTGAGGCGGGAAAATCCAGCTTTTTCATTACAAGATAAGAAAAAATATTGTAAAAGGCAAAAAAGAGTGCCGCAAGGACTGCCGCAGCAATCATCTTTTCCTTTGTGCTTACAGGTTTTTCCGGCATTTTTTGTGATTAATCAAGCAATCTGCCTTTTAAATAATCTTTTAATCAATTGCAATAAAAGGATTTATAAATAGTTGATAATAAGCGTAATTATGGAAAACGAGGGCAATAAGGAGTATGTATGCCAGAAGTGCAAGGATACAGGAAAAATTCTTACAAAACAGGGAATGCAGGTTTGTTTTGACTGCCTTCAGGCAGGAAGATTGGATGTTCATTCAAAGGAAGTCAAAGAGACAAACATAAAGTGGTGATTTAGAATTCTATAAAGCTGATGAAAGGTTAATCAATTCCAACTACTTATTTATCCTTGAACTAAAAAAAGGTGCTATAACTCTAAAGTAAAAATAGATATAAACCAAAAAAAGTATTCCCCCAACTATTTGAGATAAATTAGGTTTTTTATCAAATAAAAGATAGTTAACTCCTTGGTAAATTATTAAAAGTATAATCAGTGAAATAAGATAGCTGTTAGTCCAAGAAGCAGAAAAAACTTTTACTTTCCTTTTTTTAAGATGGTATTTTAATAAGCGCCCAGATAAGAACCCAATCAAAAGGATAATTGTCAAAATTAGCAATGGATTATTTATCATAAATGTTTCTATATTCATCACAATTTAAATCTGCCTATTAAGCCCAATTAATGCACCAGAGTAAGTTTAAAGCAAAGTTTAAAAACAGGAAACAACAGAATTCCTGATAATATAAGGGGTGTTCAGGCATCTCAGCTGTTTCTGAGTGGTTTGGCATGGTGAGAATAATAGACAATAGAATTGAAGCAGCCGAGAGGCGAAAGATCCTCGGGGAGCTTGCAGGGATAATCGGAAAAGAAATAGAGAATACCAACCTTAAATTTTACAGGGTGGATGACACAAAGTATTTTAGCTCTTTTCATGTATACAAAAGCAAATTTGGCGGATTGCTTGGGCGTATTCTCGGGAAAAGGATAATGAATATAGAAAACAGCATCTGCATGCTCAAGGTTAATCTCAAAAACAATGGTTATATGGGACTCGCAACGAGCATTGCCAGCAAGCTTGAAGAGGAATATTGCAAAAGGCATAATAAATTTTTGTCAGTGGATATAGAATATCGCAGCAGCTGATTAAAATGAAAGAATACACCACTTCACAGAGCCTGGACACATTGCTTTCCGCAGTCCGGAGGGATTTTATAAAGTACCACATAGAGACAGGCAACGGCGTTTGCATGCATGACAGGTTTATCAAATTATTGAAAGACGGCACTAAAAAAACCACGATAAGGTATTCAAAGGGTGCTATCAGGGTGCCGTGCATAAGGGAAGCCAACCTGATTGAAACAATGGAAAATGACAGGAGTCATAGGGAATATGTGGGAACAGTGATTATTGAAAAGATTGTCGTAAAAAAATTTATGGAACTGACAGAGGAAGACGCCCTGAACGACGGCTTCAGCAGAAAGGATGATTTAATCAAATTCCTGAACGAAACCTATGGGAAAATTGCCCAGATGGCACCTCTTGCAATTTACCACATAAGAAGAAAATGAAATCATACAAAGAAGCACAGCTTGGCAAAAGGGAAGCACTTGATTTCTGCACTAAGGGATTTCATTATAATGACAGTATAAAAGAGAGATTGCAGAAATATAAAATAGGAACAAACAATACCCTCGATAATGCATTGATTAAGTTTTACAGGACAGTCAATGAGTATGGAAATCCTGTGCCTATAAGGATAAGGAAAGAGGAAGGAATGTTCAATCTTGAAAAATTATTAAATAAAATAAAATTGTAAAAATGTTTAATTTATTAAAGAGAGTTAAGGAAAAGGAAGTCAAGAATATTTTTGAAGGACTTTTGGAAAACGGCGGCGAATATTTTGATGGCAGTTGGATAGAAAAAAATCTTGATTCTATAAAAAGGATGTTTGTAAAAATGTCTAATTTGGAGGTTTGGACTAATGCCGAGGGCATCAACACCCCTTATAGAAAGGATTATATTAAGGATATTGTGCTCTCAGATAACAAAATGACGTTATTCTCAAGAAATGATGCAGTAACCCTGAATATGCCTTCTGAAGGCTGTATCATAATTGAAAAAGGTGCTAAGAATAATAGATATGCAATGTACCTTTACGGAAAAAAAGATAGCAGACCATCTCAAATAATTCTTTCTTATCACAATATATAAACTATAAATTGAAACATAAAAAATGGTAAATGCTGTTGTGCTTGCCGGTGGGAAGAGCAAGGTAACTCTCGAGGACTTATTAAGCAGGGTTATTGAGCTGCCTTTCTACAGGGAGGTTTATCTCTTCGGGACATACAAGCCGCTTATCAAGGTTGGCGGCGAGATAGAGGGCATCAAGAAGATGAGACCTGCAATAGAATACCCTCTGCATGCCCTTGTGACTGCAAAAAACATAGAGGATATAAATGTTGTGGGCGAGAAGGAAAAACTTGAGAAAGGGCTTGATATAAACTTGAAAACATATTCTGAAAGATGCAACATAATACAGCAGGTTGGAAGCTTGAAGGAAAATGCATTGCTTGGCTACAATAATTTCAGGAAAAAAGGGCATACATTATTTATAACAGCCGATGCCTCTTTGCTGGCAAGCGATGAAATAGACGATTTTGTAACAATATGCTCCAAGGATTTTGCATCATATGACGTTTTCTATCCGATAATAAGCAGGAAATACCTCCACAAGTATGAGAATGAATTCAGGAACAGGAATTATTTCTGGATTAAGGACGACATAACAGGCGAGAAGGACGAGTTTATAGCCAAGGGGATGCGGGGCTTTAGAATCTCGAATATGGTTATTGCAAATCTTGATGCGATAAAAAATCTTGATTTTGTTGATTTTGCTTACAGCGCGAGAAAGCTGAGAAATCCCCTCAATGCTATAAAGCTGCTGGCGACATTCTGGGACGAGGAGATAAGCTATGTCAAGGGGACATTGACGCTTTCTGAACTGCAGGACAAGATGTCGGGTGTTCTTGGAGCAAGATTCAAGTTTGTTCCGAGCGCTTATGCCCGCTCTTCCCTTGACTTGGATGCATACTGCGACAAGGCAGGGATAGAAAAGGTAAACGGCTATCACGCGCATGCAAAGCTCAACAGTTAAGCTTTTAAACTTCTTTTCTATAATAAAATTAGGCAAGCGGCACAGCTGACTTTCGGAGCCCTCGCTGAAAAGGCAAGTTTCTCGGAAGATGAGAAATGGGTTTCTGAGGAAGGTCCGCTCACACCTGCATTTGCAGGAAAGAAGCGAATCATTGAAAGATGATATGCCGCAAGGCATTGCAACGCAACAGAAACGGCACAGCCCCTGTTGAGCTATGAATCATGCGAGAAGCTTTGAGATGGGGGATATGATGAAACGGGCGCCATCGCTTGTGCAACCCGCAAGGGGCTTAGTCAAATGTCAGCATATCGGGAAACAAGGTTCCTGTCTCCCTCGAGAACAGGAATGCAGCTCCCGACGTAACAAAAAGTGGCCTATGAGCCGCTTGCCTATTTTTCCTAAATTAAAAAAGAAAGCTTTTTAATGTCTTTTTTCTTACCTATAATATGAGATTTGTAGCATTTGCGGCAAACCCCGTCGAATTTTCTGTGACAACTTTGACATCATTGTTATTCTCATTTCTTTTCACAAGGCTGCATAACGCCGCATTGAAACTTTCGGGAGAATCTGCAAGGATTTACCTTTTCTTTTCATTGACATTCCTGTTCTTTTTTGTCATCAACTTTGTCCTGTTCATGATATTCTTTTTTCATGTTGAGGATATGAGGAAATTTTTCCTGAGCCCCAAGAAGGTTTTTGTGATTGTTGCAATGATGCTGTTTCTCTCGTATGTGTCATCATTGCTTCACCAGTACACAACCGAAGTGCTCGGGCAGTTTTCCCTTGTGACATGGGTTTTCTTTTCCCTCTCGTTATTCTTCCTTATCCTGTTTGCGGTGACATTTATTGCGATGGTTCTTTCAATAGCAAACAGGATTTTCTCACGAAACATTTAAAAGTTAATCCCCCTTTTTCAGAAGCGGAGCGGTAGCTCAGAGGGAGAGCACATGGCTGAAGATGTAAGGGAACTACGTTCCCTTGACACTCAACCTTCCTTTTCGAGAAGGTGGAGAGATAACTCATATAGAAACCATGGTGTCGGGGGTTCGATTCCCCCCCGCTCCATTTTTTGTTTATTCTTTCAATATATTAACATAAGTTTTATAAATCCCATATCCTATTAAATAGTGAAAATGGCGTTTAAAAAGAGGGCTGCTCTTGAGATGAGCATAGGGACAATTGTAATAATTGTCATTGCTGTAACGATGCTTATTCTTGGACTGGTTCTTGTAAGGACAATAATGTGCGGTGCTTTGGTAACAAGCATGGATTTGACACAGAAAATGCGAGACCAGATAAACAAGTTATTTCAGGAAACAGGGAATGATGTTATAATGTTGAGTGGGCCAGGCGGGATAATAAGCATCCCCCCAAATGAGCCGTCGGGAATATGGTTTGCATTCAAGCCCCAAGTTGAGACAGAATACAACTACAGGTTTGAGGTTTTCCTGGCAGACCAGTATAAACGGCCTCCTTACAATATGCGGGAAAAGGAGATAGAGGGATGGTTTAAATCCCCATTGTCGGGAAGGGAAGTAGTCGGTGTCTCGGGCAAGGAAAAGAACCTCATAATTGCCCCCCCAAAAGAAACGCCCACATTCAGCTTTACGCTGAAACTGAAAATTAACAACATTGACAGGGCAGAAACCCAGGTTGAGGTAAAGAAGCAGGGCTGGGCTTACAGGGCTTTCTGTTAAATCATTTTAAGAGAAGAAATTCCGATTCTTGTGCAACAGAAATATTTAAATATCAAAGTTAACTATAGTGAACAAATCAGAAACCAAGGTTAACTTAAAAAATGTTTGAGGACATAAGGGCAATATTCAGAAATGACCCTGCGGCAAGGGGCATTGAATTTTTGCTTTACCCGAGCTTGCATGCTATAGTCATACACCGATACCTCTCACACCCCCTTTACAGCATTCATATCCCGTTTATCCCAAGATTAATTTCCCAGATAATGAGGTTTCTTACAGGGATAGAGATTCACCCAGGCGCAAGGATAGGAAAGGGCTTTTTTATTGACCATGGCATCGGTGTTGTGATAGGCGAAACAGCAGAAATAGGAAAAAATTGTGTAATGTATCATAATGTGACATTAGGAGGAACAGGAAAGCACAAGGGCAAAAGGCATCCCACAATAGGCGATAATGTGCTTATAGGAACGGGTTCAATCCTGCTTGGCCCGATAAAAATAGGCGATAACGCCAAGATAGGGGCAAATACATTCATAATAAACAGGAATGTGCCGGATAACTGCACTGTTGTCGGCACGCCCGCAAGGATAGTAAGGAAAAACGGCAGAAAAGTAAATATAAAAATTGAGGATATTGAAGACACGGCAGCACAAGAAGAATAAAGTTCATAACCAATTTTAACCCCAACAGATTTTTAAATAACCATCCTCTTCTTATAATCATGAAATTCGGGATGATGAATAACCCCGCTAAAGATTTAAGAGAGGAAATAAAATATGCAGCAAGAAATAAATTTGACTTCATTGATATTACACTTGAGGGAAAGGCAGATTACGAAAATATTGATATAAATGAGGCTAAAAAAAGCCTGAAAAAAAACAATCTTTTTGCGGTAGGCCACACATCATGGTATCTTTCTGCTGGGGATGAGTTAAAAGAGTTTAGAGAAGCAACAATCAAAGTAATGAGGAAAAATCTTAAAATTTTCTCAGCTCTTGGTATCAAACTTGTCAATATCCATGCCTTTACTTTTACATCTTTCCTAGGGGAAGAAAAATTATTGAAAAATTTTATCGCTTCCCTGAGGGAATTGCTGAAAGAAGCAAAAAAATACAATATAGACATTATGATAGAAAATTGCGAACCAGTAACAGATATTGGAATTATAAGCAAGCTAATGAAAGCCTTACCAGAATTAAAGCTGCACCTTGATATAGGCCATGCAAATTTGAAATATCGAAAAAACAAGACAGAAGAGTATTTTAAAAAATTTTCAAAAAGAATTGTGCATGTTCATGTAAGTGATAATTTTGGCGGTAAAGAAGATTTGCATCTCCCGATAGGAGAGGGCAACATAAAATGGAAAAAAATAGCTTTTGTATTAAAAAAATATAATTATAATAGGACAATAACACTAGAGGTATTTAAAGGCGGAAGGAAAGCCTTAATAAAAAGCACAAATAAATTGAGAAATCTATTATGAAAATGCCAAAAAAAAGAAAACAAAGATTAACCAAGGAAGTCAGAAAAACAATATCCGCAAGGCAAAAGGAGATAAAGCAGTTGTCAAGAGCAGAAAGGAAGCAGCCATTATACCTTTACAATACCCTTGCAAGGAAGAAGCAGTTGTTAAAGCCGATAAAAAAGGGGATTATTGGCTTTTACTCGTGCGGGCCTACTGTTTATGATTATGCCCACATAGGAAATCTGAGGACTTATATTTCCCAGGATATACTAAAGAGGGTTTTAATCTATAACGGCTATAATGTCAAGCACGTGATGAACATAACTGATGTTGATGACAAGATAATAAAGCGAAGCAGCGAGAATGGAATAAGACTGCAGGACCTGACATCAAAGTATGAGGGCATATTCTTTACTGACTTGGAGAAGCTTAACATAATACGCCCTGAAATAATAGCCCATGCGACACAGCATATTCCAGAGATGGTGGAACTGATAAAGAGGCTTATTGAAAAGGGGTATGCATACAAGGCCGAGGATGGAATCTATTTTTCTGTCTCAAAATTCAGGAATTACGGGAGGCTTGCACAGATTAAGCTTGGCAAAGAGCAAAAGTCAAGGATAAGCAATGACACTTACGACAAGGAGGAGGCGAGGGATTTTGCGTTGTGGAAGTTTTACACTGAAAAAGACGGCAATACATACTGGCCGACAGAAATCGGAAAGGGAAGGCCCGGCTGGCATATTGAATGCTCTGCAATGTCAATGAAGTATCTTGGCGAGAACTTTGACATTCACTCGGGGGCAATTGACCTGATATTCCCGCATCACACAAACGAGATTGCGCAGTCAGAGGCGGCAACAGGAAAAAAATTTGTGAACTACTGGGTTCATATGGGTTTTCTCACAATGCCCGAGGGCAAGATGTCAAAGTCATTAGGCAATATAATCAATCTGAATAATCTTGAAACAAGGGGATTTGACCCTCTTGCATTCCGCTATTTCTGCCTCACCGCACATTATCGCGGCGAGATAATATTTTCAGAGGAGAATCTTAATTCTGCGCAGAATGCATACAGGAATCTTAAGAACAGGATTGATGAAATAAAAAGGAATCTTGAAGTTACTGGAATAGACACCGAGAAAATCGGCAGTTACAAGAGGGAATTCATAAAGATAATAAATGATGACTTGGATATGCCAAAGGCGTTATCTTTTTTTCATAACCTGCTTAAATCAGATTACTTAGATAACGCAGAAAAATATGCGTTGATTCTTGATTTTGACAAGGTTTTTGGCCTGCAGCTGGACAAGGAATACAAGATAGAAATTCCTGCAGAAGTGAATGATTTTGTCCAGCAGAGGGAGACAGCAAGAAGACTGCAGCAATGGAATCTTGCAGATGAGCTGAGGGAAAAAATAAAGGCGATGGGATATTCAGTTGACGACACGGAAAAAGGGCCTTTAGTAAGAAAGGTTTAGGACAAATTCTTTGTTCTGTCTTCAAGATTATCCTTTTTTGTTGGCTCTGCTCTAAATATGCCTTTTATCTTGTCGCGATTGTAAACAATAAACCCGCCAGCAATAGCAACAACTGCCCCAACAGGATGTCCTGTATTGATTAGGTTTCTTATCTCTGGCCTGTTAATCTCGTTGCCCAAGCCAAGCGCATATCTTGAAACCGCAGAATTAACGCTTGTATAAACTAAATTCGCCTGTGTTGCGCAATACCCAATTATATCTTTTAAGTCCATTGCCTTATACCTCAGATAAGCTTTAAATACCTTTTTTGTTTTTAATAGATATGAATTTGGTAAGGCATTTCCTTATAACCTACATAATGGTTGTAATATTCTTTACAATAATGGACAGCTTTTCCTTTGTTAAGTTTTTTGTGATGATTCTGTCTGCATTGCTTATTGATGTTGACCATCTGTTTTATGACCTGCCTGAAAAAAGGGATTCTGTGAGGGAGATTCTGGCATACTGGTGGAAAATGGCGGATGAATACAAAGGGAAGTTTTATCTGTTCCATACAGTTGACACGCTTGTGATAGTGTTCTTCCTTTACCTGTATGTTGATACAATGTTCCTTTATGTTTTTCTTGGTTTCTTTTTCCATATAGCGCAGGACTCAATAACAAACACGAGAGCAACAAAATCATTCCTTTGGCTTAAGAATTATTCAATATTCAGTTATGTCATATCGAGAAAAGGGGAGTAAAATGCGCGCTGAATGCCTGAACAGGAAAGAGAATGAGAAGGACTGCCCCTGTGAAGATTTTAATTGCGAGAGGCATGGAGTTTGCTGTTTGTGCATAAAATACCATAAATCAAGAAAAAGCATGCCTGCCTGCATGAGATAATATGGGGTATATAAATCCCGAAGTAATTTTATCTTAGGAATTATGGGGTACAAGTAAATACCTAAAAATTCGGTATATAGAGAGTATTATCGAATAGGATTTTAACTGCCTTTTTTCCAAATTTAAATCTGGCTGAACCTGGGTCATAAAATGTTTTTCTGTCCAATTCTTTAAGGACTTGCGGTGCCTCATTTGGTAATAATTCTTCAATTTTGTCTATGATAAAATCAGTTATTTCATTTTTACAGCCATTTGACAGATTGTAGGCTCCTGCTGCAGTTTTCCTGATTTGTCTGGAAAACTCAAAATAGTTTCTTTTGAGAAATCCTGCGATTATTCTGGAAAAAGGAGGCAAACCCAAATATGAAATTAACACTTCCTCTCCTTTGGTAGAGGGGCTGTCATAAAATGGCGGAAATGTATCCACTAATACAGCCCCATCATTCTCCACAAACCAGCTGGATGGCTTGCCACTTGCTCCCAGCCTTTGTTCTAGATGTTTTGAATTATACTCCTTTACTTTCAATAATTCCATAATCACTTTCCCGACGGAAAGTTGCATATTTTCGACGGAATCCTGCTGTAGTATGTTGTATACTTGTGAATTGAGAGGTAAATATTTTTGGAATATCCTGAGGTGGTAAATTCCGTCCTGATAATGAATATCAGAGTCTAAGAAAGGCGTCTTTATCCCGGCATCTGAAAGCCTTGATAGATATTCTGTATGATGCTCCTGCATCCTCTTAGCAATATCCTTTTTAGGAGTGCCTCTTTTAGTGACTTTAACTACCCTTTCATTCCTTTTGATGGGCATAATAAATGTCCCCGCTATTAAACATTCTTGAGTCATATTGCATATGCAAAATACTAATTTAAATATTTTACTATTATATAATAGTTACTTTTGGTATTTTATCTATACCCTTAAGGAATCTGGGCGCAAGGATTAAATTTTTAACTTATTCCTGTGTTCATTGATTATGGCTGCAAAAGAATGGTATGAAAGATTTAGGTGGTTTATGACATCATCAGGAAAAATTGTTATTGGGGGCAAGTCAGCGGAGCAGAACGAGGATGTAGTAAAAAATTATATTGACAAAGAGGATATAATCCTTCATACAGCATTGCCCGGCTCCCCATTTCTTGTGATAAAATCAGAAGGCAAAAATATAACTGAGGATGATGTAAAAGAGGCGGCAATATTCTGCGCTTCATTCAGCCAGCAATGGAAAAAGGGAATGAAGAAAACAGAAATTCACGTATTTACGCCGTCTCAAATTTTTAAAAGCAAGGGCGACAGGAAAGGGACATTTAATGTTTCCGGCAGCATAAGAAAGATACAGGCAGAATTGAAGCTTGTGTTGACAATCCAGAATGGCATATTGAGGGCTGTGCCCGAATCAGCTGCAGGGGAAAAAATAATGACAATATTGCCCGGAAGAATAAAAAAAGATGATGCCTCAAGGATGATAAAGGAAAAGCTTGGCAGGATAAAACTTTCATCTGCCGAGCAGGAAATCCTGCAGGCACTGCCCGCAGGGGGATTTAACCTTAAATAAAATGCTTCTTTCCCAATCATTTTTTCTTGGATTGATTCAGGGCATTGCTGAATGGCTTCCTGTAAGCAGTTCAGGGCATCTTGTTTTAGCCCAGAAGTTAATGAACATTGATGTTCCTGTTGCATTTGATGTCTGGCTTCACTTTTCAACATTGCTTGTCATACTGGCATTCTTCAGGCATGACATAGTAAGAATTATCAGCGCAGTATTAAGATGGAAAACAAGAACAGATGACTTCAAACTGGCTGTTTTTATAACACTGGCAACAATTATGACTGCATTGGTTGTATTCCCGTTAAAAAATCTGTTTGAGAGGGCATTCTCAAGCTTATTGGCAGTATCAATATCCTTTTTTGTGACAGGAATTCTTTTATTATTCTCTGAGAAAAACCAGAAGAGAAGGAATCTTTCAAACAAGACAGCGGCTTCAATAGGGCTTATGCAGGGGTTTGCCTTTCTGCCCGGAATATCAAGAAGCGGCTCAACAATATCAACTGCATTAATAATGGGCATAAAAAAAGAGGATGCCTTTAAGTTTTCATTCTTAATCGCCATTCCTGCAATATTAGGTGCTTCACTTCTTGAATTGCCTGAACTAATCTCAAGTGATATACCCTTCAAAATACTTTCAGCAGGGTTTATCACTGCATTTCTTATCGGCTTCCTTTCGCTTTTAGCCCTGAAAAAAATCATAGAAAAAAGGAAATTTCATTATTTTGCATGCTATTGTTTTGCAATTGCAATAATAACATTTTTAATGCACCTCAAACTAAAATAAAAATGCAGGCAACAGTTCAATTGGGGAAGAATGGAATTACAGACGGATTTATTGAAACGCTCAAGAATGCATTCAAAAAACACGATAGTGTCAAGGTATCCCTTCTGAAATCTGCAACGAGGGACAGGAAAGAGGCAGAGGAAACAGCAAAAAATCTCTGCAAGGCATTAGGGAAGCATTATACATCCAATATTCTTGGATTCACAATCTTTCTGAAGAAATGGAGGAAGATTCCTCGCTTAAAGAAATAACGGGTTTGTAAAATAGTCGGGACTTTTATGAAAATTATTGAGGCTTAGATTATTAAAAGTCCCGCAAATTAAACAATACCAGAAATAACAATCTTTTTAAACCATCTCTTAATCATAAATATACAAAATCAAAATGGCAGAGACTATTGTTTATGACGTTGATGCAGGCAAGCTCATTAAAGAGATTGCCGCAAAACTCAAGGGCATGGAAGAATTCAAGGTGCCTGAATGGGCATATTTTGTAAAGACATCAATGGCAAGACAAAGGCCTCCTGTTGAGAGGGAATGGTGGTTTACAAGAGCGGCTTCAATATTAAGGCAGATTTATACTCACGGGGTGGTTGGCGTGAATCGCCTGCGTGTGAAATATGGGGGAAAGCAGAACAGGGGAATGAAGCCAAGCAGGTTCAAGAAGGGTTCAGGAAAGAACATAAGGATTATACTACAGCAGGCAGAGGCAGCAGGGCTTATCGAGAAGGTTAAGGGAAAGAGGGCAGGCAGGAAACTTACTGCAAAGGGAAAGGAATTCCTTGAGAGTGTTGCCAAGTCCCTGAAATCATAAAAACCTCTGTTTTGTCGTGGGTTTTTAGGATGCTCAAGAACACACGACCACATACTAAAATATAGGGTTTTGTCAAGTGTTCTTGACATGATTCTTTTAAAATGAGCATTGAGGAAATAAGAAAGAAAAAGCTTCAGGAAATAAGCAACAATGATATTGCCCAGCTTGAGGAGCAGCAGGCGGCGATGCAGCAGATGAACCAGCAGATAGCCCTGATTGAATCAGTCGCAAAGCAGTTTATGAGCAAAGAGGCAATTTCAAGGTATGGCGCAGTCAAGATTGCCCATCCTGAAACAGCAATCAAGGCAATTGCATTTGTCGCGCAGGCGGCGCAGTTGGGGCATATAAAGGAAAAATTAAATGATAATGATTTTAAGATTATACTCCAAGAGGTAAAGGAAGGCAGGACAAGGTTCACATTCAAAAAATGAAAACAAGAATAGCAGAATTTAAAAACCGCAAAGATAAGGACTATATATTTTTTATAAAATAAAATGGCGCATTCAAAATTGACATCAAGGAAAGTGCATCTTGCAAAGCAGGGCGAGAGGACAAGGTGGGCTCCGTTTTGGCTTGTCCTGAAGGTATTTGGCAAGGGCAAGAGGATTCATCCTTCAAGATTGACAGCAGTAAAAAGAAACTGGAGAAGGACAAAATTAAGGATAAAACCGAGAAGAGAGGACAAGAATTACATAAGGTAAGATGGCAAAAAAGGAAGAAAGAAAAAAAGTTCTTGAGAGAGAATACATAATCCCTTTAAGGAAGGAGATTTCCAAGGTTCCAAGTTACAAAAGGGCGGAAAAGGCGGTAACTGCAATAAAGGAATTCCTCCTGAGGCATATGAAGATATACGACAGGGACAAGAAGAAAATCAAATTAAGCAAATGGCTGAATGAGGCGGTGTGGGCAAGAAGCATAAAGAACCCGCCTGTAAAGATTAAAGTCAGGGCAGCAAAGTTCAGTGATGGTGTTGTTGAGGCGGAATTGGCTGAACTTTCAAAGAAGGCACAGATAGAAAAGACAAAAGAGCAGCAGAGAAAAGAGGAGGCAGAGAAGATACAAACACAAAAGGAAGAAGAGGCAAAAAAGGCAGAGGAGGCGGCGAAGGCAGATGAGCAGAAGCAGGAAGAAGCAAAGGAAGAGGAAAAAGAGAGGACAGAGGAATTGAAGAAAGAAGAGAAGCTGCTTGAAAAGGAAATCCAGAAACAGCAGAAGGATATTATAAAGCCAAAGAAGGAAGTCCATAAAAAGACAATGATGGGCGTGTAGTCCCCCCAAATAACAAAATATTAAAGATTATTATTTCTAATTTAATCATGGAAAACAATATTGATTTTAACAGGTATATAATCGTGATTGACAAGCCTGCAGGACCGACATCATTTCAAGTGACTGATTTTATCAAGAAATCGCTTGGGGTAAGCAAGGCGGCACATTCGGGAACTCTTGACCCCGAAGTAACAGGCGTGCTTCCTGTCCTTCTTGGCAGGGCTTCGCGATTGCTTGATTATTTTATTCATCGCGACAAGGAATATGTTGGAGTAATGCATATTCACGAGGATATTGAAAGGAAAAAAATCGAGGATGCGATACTAAAAAAATTTCTCGGCAAGATAAAACAATTGCCGCCTGTAAAATCAAGGGTAAAGAGGGAGGAAAGAGAGCGGGAGATAAAGAGGTTTGACATCCTTGAGCAGGAAGAAAAGGACTTTCTTTTCTGTGTGAAGTGCGAGGCAGGAACTTATGTGAGAAAACTGATTCATGATTTAGGCCAAGAACTTAAAACAGGGGCACATATGACTGAACTGAGAAGAACCCATGCATCCTTATTTGATGAGCAGGATTCCGTGACGCTTTACCAATTCACAGATGCAGTAAAGGAATACAGCAAAGGCAATCCAAAGGAAATTGAAAAGATGCTCGTTCCCATTGAGATTATCACAAGAATAATGCCAACAGCAGAAATAAGTGACGATGCCTTGGCAAAAGTCCTTCACGGCTCACCGATATTCCGAGAACTTTTAAGCGAATATGGAAAGTTTAATAAGAATGATTTTATTGCGCTTATGAACAACAATAAACTCATTGGCATAGCGCAGGCAGAAGTTTCAAGCAATGAGGCAGATAATTCGGATTTGATAGCAAAACCAAAGACGATTTTTAATTAAAATGTTCAACAGGAATGAAATAGACAAAAATGTTGCGCTTTTTGAAAGCAGCCTGAATGAGGTTTTTGCAAGGTTAATGATTGATTTTTCAAATCCGCTGCTTCGCGAAAGGGCAGAGGTGACGCTTGAACTGGCAGACCATGTAAAATACTCCCTTGAAAGATATAAAGACGACCCTTACATATCAGGGGTAATAAAAAAGATAGATGCTTATCAGTTGAGATTTGACGAGATAAAAAGCAATGCCGATTCTCACAAATCCGAGGCGGCATTAACATGAGGAAATTTGTTGATTAAAATGGCAGAAACTTCACTTGAAGAGATAATAACAAGGGAAAACGGGGATAAGTATGTTAAAACATTTAGGGATACCAATGATATTCACACAAAGGGGGATATAGTGCAGGCTATGCAGCTTGCTGCGCTTACATTGAAGTCCCTTGATAGTCTGTTTTTCCCGTTATACAATATTCATCTTAAAAGCCTTGAGATTGAGCCAAAGATGGTAACAAGATATGGCGAGCCTCTTTATTTTCAGCCTCCGTCAAGCAGAATAAATCCTAGGGATGTTATAACAACTTACGGAAAAAAGAAGGTTGATGAAAGCATCTGTCTGGAGGTTAAGGCAGTTTATGACTCTGAACTTGACATAAAAAAATCTGCTATAAGAGAGGAGGATTTGTTGCAAAAGCAGCAGGGAGAAAAGACAGTTTACAGCATCAATGCATCAAAGGAGGACTATGAGTCATTCTGCGACAGCATTAATTTGCCCCCGCAACATGCAGGATCAGAGCACCTAAAGAGATTCTTTTTAGCATCATTTGTGGCTGGTGCCTTATGTAATTATATAAATCCTAACGACATACAAGGCAACAGGATTCCTTTATGGGCAAAGCAGACATTTCTTTTCTATAAATTCCCAGATTCTGATAGCAGTATCGTTGATATATTCCTTGAACCGCTTAAGAATTCTGAGAGAATAGCGAGGATAAAGGAGCGTTTCTGCATTGATGATTATGAAGTTATAGAAGGAGATTCTATACTGATAAAAGAGGATAGGAAAAAATTTATGGAATTCTTGGAAAATGCGTGAATTCGTTTATTTCTCAAACAGCGCAAGAACCTCTGGAAATTTTACTGACTTGATGCAGGCGGGCAGGATGGATATAGTATGCCATACTTTAATCGCGGCATTTTTCCTTTCGCATAGCATAAGGCAGGATGTCAAGCTGCATATGATTTTTAACGGGCCGCCTAATCCTCCGCAACACCTCGAGTTTGTTTACCATCCAGAAATGCCATTAAGCAAGAAGGATGTTGCAGGGCTTATAAAAAGAATGCTTTACAAATGCAAACAAGGACAAAAGACAGAGGTTTTTCCTGGATGTTTTATTGAGAAAAAGTCATTCATAAAATTGCTTGAAGAATTGGACGCAGAAGGAAAAACACTTTACATCCTTGACAGGAAAGGAGATGACATAAGAAAATCAGGCAGGAATGAACTGGAAAATGCAGTTTTTATCTTGGGCAACCATGAAGATAAGGGATTGCCAAAGAAGGAGTTGAAAAGGTTCAGGAATGTCAAAAGGATTTCTTTGGGCCCAAACACCCTTTTTGCGAGCCATACGATTGTCATACTTAACAACGAACTTGACCGAATATAGATTGTGCCCTTTAGTTATTGATTATATATAAAACCACAGAAACTTCTTTTTGCATTTGCCCTTCTTGCATAAATTATTCCTGCATTCATAATTGTTTTTGCATGCATTTCCTCTTTCCTTTTTTTCTTTTAACACCTTCTCCTCATCACAATATCTTCCATTCCATAATGTTCCAAACTTAATGCATATATTCTCATCAACAACACATCCCTTGCTGCATATCTCTGAATTTGATGAATTAAATCCCGCATCAGAGTATTCAGAGCCATATTCATATGCAAGTTCTGGTATAGCATCATTTATTCCTATGAACTTCTCGTTTACATTCTCTATTTTCGTTATTCTGTCATAAAACAGCCCATCAATCTTGACTGCTTCAGATGTTGTTATAAGCATTGTCTGCATTCTTGTATTATTGGAATAATTGAATCTTTCTGCGATTTCATCTTTTACCTTTACATTACTGAAAATGTAATCTATCAATGTTGAGCCCATGGCACAATCGCCAGTTACCAAAAGATATATCATATTGCCTTCATAATCGGGGCGTATATCTATGCATGAGCCCTCTTTTGTGGCACTGCCGATTATTCTTATGCTGTCTGACTCGTTTGAATCCAAAGAAAAAACAAGAGCATTCCCCCTTTTCAGAATAAGCGAGATGCCGTCAAGTTTTTCCATTGCAGTAGAATCATCAATCCATTCTGTGCATGATATATTCCTCGAATTATCTTCTGCATTATTTTCAATTACAGGATTTTCGCAGAACGCATACTTTGGCATTGCAAATTCAGAAACAGCCATCCCCGTTATTTTTGAATTGACAAGAAATGAGATTAGTGCAATTGTGCCTGCAACAACAAAGAAAAAGTTCAGACTGTTCCTTAATTCCTCATTCCTCCTGCCCTTAGATGCTTTTTTTGGCGGCATGTTATTTAACATCAAAATGATGCCCAATTTATAAATTTACCCCATAAATAGAAATAATTAAATATTCGTTTCAGGATACTAACCTTGTATGAAAAAGAGATTTCATGTGTGGATTCAGGGGCTTGTGAAAGGGGTTTTTTTCAGGGCAGGGGTAAAGGACATGGCAGACAAGTTAAACATCAAGGGTTTTGTAAGGAACACTGATGACGGGATAGAGGCGGTTTTTGAGGGCAATTCACAAGACATTGAGAAAATGATTGAGTTTTGCAGGAAAGGGCCGAAATACGCGCAGGTTGTGAAGGCAGATGTAAAAGAAGAAAATTACGCGGCAGAATTCTCGGAGTTTAAGGTTCTGCATTTTTAAAAGGGGAAAGATATTTAACTTAACAAGAATTTTAAGATAAAATGACAAGAGAAGATTTGATGCTTAATGAAAGATTAAAGAAGATAGAGTCTCTTAGAAAAAAAGGTGTAGAGCCGTATCCTTATTCTTATAGCGTCTCTCATAATATAGGCGAAATAATAGAAAAGAACAAAGATTTAAAGCCCGAGGCAAAAACAAACCAGAAAGTCAAGGTGGCTGGCAGGATACTTTCAATAAGGCAGTTTGGGAAAATAAATTTTTGCCCTATAGCAGACTCTACTGGAAGTATTCAATTAGTTTTTGAGGAGAGCAATTGCAAAGACTTGGGAGATTTTCTGAAATTTTTTGATACAGGTGATTTTATTGGTGTTGAAGGCATTGTATTCAAGACTAAAAGAGGAGAACTGAGCATCCTCGTAAAGAATTTTCAGATGCTTAGTAAGGCATTAAAACCGCTTCCAGAAAAATGGCATGGCTTGCAGGACAAGGAGCTGAGATACAGGCAAAGGTATATTGATTTGATTATAAACCCAAAGATAAAGGAGACATTTGTTCTCAGGGGAAAAATAATAAAGATGATAAAGGAATTTTTGGACAGCAGGGGGTTTATTGAAGTTGATACGCCAATATTGCAGCCGATTTATGGGGGGGCTGCAGCAAGACCATTTACAACTACCCTTAATGATTTAAAGATGAAAATATATCTTAGAATATCAAATGAACTATATCTAAAAAGGCTTCTTGTTGGAGGTTTTGACAAGGTATATGAGTTCGCAAAGGATTTTAGGAATGAGGGGATAGACAGAACGCATAACCCAGAATTTCTGATGGTTGAGATTTATCAGGCATATTCTGACTATAATGACATGATGAAGTTATGCGAAGAGACTATTGAATATACCGCAAAAAAAGTTCTTGGAAAAACAGAGATAGAATACCAGGGAACAAAGATTAATCTTAAGGCACCGTGGCAGAGGATAACAATGTATGACGCAATAAAGAAATATGCCAAGATAGATGTAACAAAAATGAATGAAAAAGAATTAAGAGCCAAGGCAGAGGAATTGAAGATAAAAGATGCATCAAAACTTTCAAGAGGATTATTGATAGCAGAGATATTCAAGGAAACATGCGAGAAGAATCTTGTACAGCCGACTTTTGTTACTGATTTTCCGAAAGAAACCTCTCCCTTGTGCAAGGCTCACAGAAAAAATCCGGATTTGATAGAAAGATTTGAGCCTTATATCAATGGATGGGAGATAGGAAATGCATATTCTGAATTGAATGACCCACAGTTTCAGAAAAAACTATTGGAAGAGCAAGCAAAACTTCTGCGTGCAGGAGACGAGGAGGCAAATCCTTACGATGAGGATTTTGTTAATGCAATTGAACATGGTATGCCCCCCACAGGCGGTTTAGGGATAGGGATAGACAGGATTGTAATGCTTTTTACAAATTCAGAATCAATAAGGGATGTCATCTTATTTCCGTTTATGAAACAGAACATCTGAAAGGATGTTTAAAAAAGGAGGAAAGAAAAATGTGCGGATGCGGATGCAAAACAAAGAAGAAAAAGAAGAAATGAACTGCATTTGTAAGGGAAATGAGAAGGTTTATAAAAGCAGTTTAGGTTAAAGGAATACAAAAAGGTAAAATAAAATGACAGAAGGTTATTGCGTTAAGTGCAAAAAGTCCGTTACAATGAAGGACGAGCAGGATGCAGTCAATGCAAAGGGCATAAAAATGAAAAAAGGGAAATGCCCTGCATGCGGAACAACAGTCTGCAGAATTGTCGGCAATAAATAAATTCGGCTTTTTGTTCGGAATTTGAATGAATAAACTAAACTTTATCTGATGCTATGGTAAAGCTTGTTGTTGTTAGCAATATAAAGAAGGTTGCAAAGAAAATCAACATAGCGAGTGATGTTCCATCTGCCCTGAACAGGAGGATAGAGCAGATAATTAAGGAGGCAGTCCAGAGGGCAAAGGCAAACAGCAGGAAAACGCTCCAAGGCAAGGATATTTAACTTTTTTCTATTAATCTGTTTATATGAAAGAAGAGCAAAAACAGGAATTAATCAAATTTCTTACACTCCATGCATATCCCAAGATTGCAGCGGACATAAAATATATTGATGAAATAAGAGAAACAGCAAATCAAGTCAAAGACAAGGAAGCTCCATACAAGCATCTTCTTGAACAATTCTGTTATAAGGAAAATAATATTGCAGAGTTTGTAAGAGAGAAAAATTCTGAATCAATTTTGCCGCTTCTTGATGGCTTGAATGAATCACAGCTTGAAAAATTAATCTGCAATGGTATAGAGCCCATTGCATATATCATAGCAATAACCCAAGAAAAGTGGGACGAATCAAGAAAAAGGATAGACAGCTTTAAACTCGGCAGAATAGGTTTGGAGATTTTTTCTTGGAAAGATTTTTAAACTTCAGTTTTATTAACCCTTAGGAGAGGTGTTCAGGCATCTCAGCTGTTTCTGAGGAGTTTAGGAGTTAAAAATGCCATTAGAAGAATCTGTAAAAGAGCAAATTAAGGAATGGGCAGGGGAAGATAGGGATAGGGGGTGGTTAATCAAGAATTTAGAAAAAGTTAGTGGTATTTATTGTAATAAACCCGTTATAATTAATGATGGGCAAGGAACAATTATGCAAGAAATAAAGAAAATGAATTTTGATGATAACGGTTTTTTTATTATACAAGGACAAGGATATATGCGGCATATTCATGTTGGGCAGGTATATTTTCATGCAGATTATAGTATGCTGCTGAGGGATTTTTGGTGGCATCTTGACCACAAAGAGATTAATGTGATATTGAAAGAGTTTGTACCGTTTGAGCAATTGGAAAAATACTGCCAGAAGAAGAAATGGCTATTGGAAGAAAATAAAAAATACCTTCTGAACAAATGAATTAATCAGAGATGCTAAAATGACAAAAATAAAAATATCAGATATTGTAGGACAGACAATAGAAGATATAATACCTTGCGATGACTATGCGATAGTTGTCCTGAGCAATGGCAAGGAGTTTGACTTAGGCATAGACCCAAGTGAAATAAAACAGCCAAACAATCCTGAAGCAGTCAGAAAGATACGGGACTTGGAAGACAAGCTATACGATGCAACATACGGTGAAAAAGAAGACAAAAATAAGCAAATAGCATACAAAAAGCAGATTAAGGAACTTATGGACAGTTTGGTTGGTACAAAGCTAAGCTTTGCGGGCAAGCCATGCAGTATAAGGGGAATAGCAGATTACAAGGAATATCAAGTGCTGATAGAACAGGAAAACAGGACAAAAGTAGTCAAGTACTACAATTTAGAGAAGTAAATTTTTAAGAGGTTAAAATGAAAAGTGAAAGAACTACAGTTAAAGGTGAATGTGAAGGAAATCATGGTGAATGGTATGTACTGCACCATTAAAAAGAGTTGGCGCTAATATATACTGGCTTCTGTGCAATAAAAAATAAATTAAAAAAACAAAAATAAAAAATTTCCTGTCCTTCTAAAGTTCCTAACAAGAATTCTTAGCTAAAAATCTAAATTGTGTAGATTTTATGATAACTAATACCTTCTGTTATAACCAAAACTTCTTCTGGGCTTCCTGTGCTTCATAAAGCAGTCCCTGCAGTAAACAGGCCTGCCTTCAATCGGCTTAAATGGAACTTCAGCGTCTTTTCCGCACTCCGAGCACTTTATAGGGTGCATCTCTCTCTGCGGCTCTTCCCTTGGCATTTCACTGCTTTCAGCAGTCTCTTCACTTTCCTCGCTGTCAAGAGAGTCTTCATTCTCTTCGTCAAGAGATTCTTCTTCGGCCTCTTCGACTGAAGTTTCTTCCATATCTTTCTTTTTCATTTATAAAATCCTCCAAAAAAGCAAGGAAAAAAGGGTTTTTAAAGTTTAGCAAAATCAAAAAATAAAGAAAAAGGAAAAAATAAAAAGGGAGCTAAAAACCAAAACAGCCTCCTCCATACCTTCTCCCAAACATGTCTGCTCTCGGGTGGATTCTGCCTGTCCTGTACGCAGAAGGGCCAAAGACAGTTGGTATGTGGATTTGTTCCCTGCTATCATCTTCATTCCTGCTGCTATGTCTTTTCTCCTTTGTGAAAAGGTTCAGATAAAGCACAATATTCTTGTAGCTCAGCGCATTGCCTTCAATATCATTCATGCTTATTTCTATATCCTTCCCAAGGCTTACGGGCTCTCTTTCACTGAACTTGCAATTTCTGCTGTCAATGCTGCTCAGGAATCCTCTTACTTCCTTATCGCTCACTTTAGCCTCCCCTTTCCTGACAATTGCATCAACTACATATCCCTCAACCAGCTTGTCAAAATACTTCCCAAAGGTTTCTGCCCTGTCAAATACTTCTGCGATAAATGTCTTCTTTTTTCCGTCAAGCACAGCAACCATTCCTACCTGCCTTTCAAGAGGAGAGAACCTTTTTTTGTATTCCTTTATTTCCTTGTCTTTCTTCTCGTATAGCTCATTCAAATCACTTGTTCTGGAGTTAATACCTGCGCTGTTTAGATAAAAGGAAACTCCATTCCATACATCGTGCTGGGAATGAGCAGAAGCGCATAGGAAAGCCGCTTTTTTGCCTGCGCTGAAGCCATATTTCTTGCCAAAATGCGGTGAAACACCGCATCCCTCTACGTGTGATGGAACTGGCTCTAAGTCGGGCTCTCTTTCTCTGCTATGTCTTGGCTCTTCCTCGCTATAGTGCCATCTTCCCTGCTGGACACATCTTACAGGAATCTTGCCTTTGAATCCTCTTTCGAGATATATATTCCTTACAATCATCCTGTTCTGCATTCCTCCAAGGATGTATTCCCCATTTATCATCAGCACTTCTTTTTCTGTGTCGTTTCTTACGCCGAGTTCAGGCACACTTCCGCTTTCTGTTATCTTTAGTCCATCTTTAAGCGCTTCACTAAGCGTCAGATAGCTTAAGTTACTGTCACTGCCGATTAAAGGTGCAATTGCCAATCCTTTGTAACTCTGTATCTTATCAACAGCAAGACTATCAACGAAATCAACTATGTTTCTCATCGTAGTTTTTGATTACACTTTTCCTAAAAGTTCATTTACCTCCTTTCAATAAAATATTATTTTTTGCTTTGCCTTCCCCTACTGGTTTGAGCTTCTCAAATATTTTAGAGCCCTTAGTATCCTCATATTTCTTGTCATGCAATTCAAACCATGGAAGCCCAAATTGCTGGTATTTCTCATATGTTACGGGCGTTGGTGGCGCATCATATCCTGTAACTTTTCTGAAGTCTTCACTTGAAACCAGATAGATAATATCGCTTGCAGTAGGCTTTTCATTCCAAACTTCCAATCCATGGGGGTCGGGATAAATTTTCTGTTCAATCTCCCCTCCTCTTCCAAGACCCATGCTTCTTACACTTGCAATAAGATTCTTTTTAATCGGCATTGCTTTAGAACCAAGTGAAAAACAATATGAACCAGTGAATCCATCGAATATCGTAGGGAAAGAATCCCATGAGCCACCTATAATATATTCATAAGGTCTTGTAGCATGCACTAATTTCTTGCCATCTTTTGGGTCATATATAATTAACTGGATTCCTCCATTGACTTCTTTGCCTGTGATCTGGCCCTCAACTGTTTCACCAGAACCCATTTCTGCTGCAACAAACTGATATATCTTGTTGTCCTCAGCCTTCCATCCGTCAAGCCAAGGCTGTGGCGGCACTACAAGATAATTCTGCTCTTTTTCAAGTTTAATGTCAAGACTTGATTTTCCCCCGCCTTTTTTACCAAAGGGTTTGCCAGTAACAGCATTTATGTTGCCTGCTCCCATAATTACTGCCTTGGGATTTTCCATATAACCCCTTGCAAAATTAATCCACATTGCCTCTTGCCTGTACATAGGCATAAAATATCCTTCGCTTTTCCATTCCTTTGGAGTTCCATATCTGAAGTCACTTACTTTGAATACAGGAAAAGACCCAAGTCCTGCAGGCAGGCTGTTAATTTTGCCTTGAGGAACTCTGCATGTTCTCTGAAAATTTAATCTTAGACCGCCAATACTTACATATTCATGTTTCAGCTTCCCAATCAAATTTTCTTTATGTGGAATTATTGTCATTTTAGCCTTCTTTATCTAATCAAGGAGAAAAGGAATTTTATATACTTTTTCAATATATTATATATATTTGAATATAATTATATAAAAAGGAAAAATTTATATATCAGAGAGCATTCACTACAATCATGAGAAGAAAATTAGTAAAGCAAGGTTATAATGCATTGACTGTAACGCTGCCCGCAGAATGGCTGAGAAGGTTCAGCCTTAATGCTGGGGATGAGGTTTCTATTGAAGAAAGAAAGGGAAGTCTTGAGGTAACCCCTGAAAAGGAAAAGACTGTAAAAAAAACAGAACTCGACATTTCAGACTTAAATGACACTCTTGTATGGACATATACTATTGCTGCATACAGAAAGGGAAGCGACGAGATTGTGCTGAAGCTCAAGAAAGAGCAGGCGGCATTAATACAGAAAGTGGTTGATGCGCTGCTTGGCTTGGCGATAGTTGAGATGTCCGAGAATTCATGCAGGATAAAGGATATAACAGGCACAACTACTGACGAAAAGGAATTCTCAAATATACTGAGGAGAATATTTTTCTTGTTGGAGGGAACTGCAGAATCAGTTCTTGAGGCAATAAGGAAGGATGACAAGCGTGCACTGAATAATGCAGAATATCAGGATTACAATATCAACAAGTTCTCTAATTTCTGTTTAAGGATACTCGGCAAGAGGTATTTTGAGAATTTTGACACTGCATTGACGCATTACATAATATCAGAGCTTGAAAATCTGGGGGATGAGTATGCACGGCTTGCTATTGATATTTCCTCCTTGAAAGCCAATCTTAAAAAAAGTTTAAGCCCAGAACTAATAAATCTTTTAGAGGATGTAAATTCACTAACCCCCTTATTTGAGAAAATATACTATAAATTTGACAATAAGCTTGTAATGCAGCTGATAGAAAAGAAAAATGTGATAAACAAAAAGATTAGTTCATTGTTCCTGAAAAGCAATTCAATGGAGACAGTATTCCTTTTTCATCTGAGCAAGATTGTCCATTTGATAATAAACTTGGCAGAAAGGCAGATAATGGCTTCGATTTAGCCTTAAAGTCAGGCAGAAACAGCAACGGCTTTCCTGTATTCCCTGTATCTTGCTGTATTGAGGTTCTCTTTGTTTATCTTTTCATCCCTTTTCCTCATTTTATTCTCTATTCTTGAAAGATTTATGTAATCAGAATCACTCGGTTTGGTAAAGAGGGTTGTAACAAGCCCCTTGACTCCATCAACAAAGTCCTCTATTGTCAGCTCGCCTCTTTTCATCTCTGCGCATATATTTCCAGGAAAGAATTTCAGGAAGCTCATGATATACTTGTAGTTCTTAAGTGTTGCCGGGGTGGCAACCATGTGGACATCTTCCTTGCCATTGTTGCCTGAAACATGAAACTCGCTTATCTTTTCTGCAAGATATTCTGTCCAGTCAACATTCTCGACGAGATTCAAATGCCCGACATCCTCGCAGAATGTTACGAATCCCTCTCTGCCCTGCTTGAGAAATTTAAGATTATAAGGCTCGTGAATCAATGCGTAAATAATATTGCTGTTGATTTTGCATTCCCCAAATCCGTTTTCCAACGCTAATTTAATGTTTTTCCTTTTCCAGTTCTGCTCCAAGTATCTCAGAGTTTTTTCAGCAAGAAAGCACGCATCCCTCTTGCCATTCTCTCCAAGTGAGCCAAAGCTTCTTACGCCATTTGCAGTCTTCCATGATTCATAGTATGGAAGATGCAGGGGGATAACGGCGTCTTTGCCTTTGTTATAGCAATCAAGAAATTCAGCCAGATCAAGATATATCCTTGCCTTTTCTGTATTGCCCGATGTTATTGAGAAGATATCGTGCTCTTTTGTCTTTGGGTTAAGCATTATGTCTGTAAGATGGACTTGAACCAGACCATTTCCATTGTTTCTTTTAAGGTATTCCTCAAGAATCCTTGTATTCAATGAAAATTTATCATCATGATAAAGCACAAGATTATCAGAAAGCCTTTCATTGTGAATAAAGCACTTGTCGGGCCTTATTTCAGTAAGGAACTCCCCGCCAAAGCTCATTACCAAATATCTCCATTTCTCGGCGATTATCTCCTCAATCTCGCTCTCGCCTTTCTTGCTTAAAATTCCAGCATATCTTTTCTTTGCGAAATGCCCCGCCTTCCCTTTCAAGGGTTTGCTGACAGGACTGCCAAGCAAAAATTTCTTTTTTCCAGTTTTAATAAGGTAATCATGTTCTGCAGGCTCGGCGCTTCTTAACAGTTTATGGGAAGAAAAGCACGCCTTTACTGATTTTGCACCATAACCCATTTCAGAATCAGCAAAACCTGCGGGCATATCTCTGTCGTAAGCAGCCAGCGAAAGAAAGTTTTGTTCTCCGCCCCTGCCTGCCAGCTTTACCAATCCGCTTACATCCTTGAAAAGCTCGTCTATTCCTTCTTTGTCAATAACAGCCTGGTTTCTTATGACATAAGCCATCTTCTCTATCTTTCTCCCTTAAATCCCTGAAATCTTAGTTAAATCGAATATAAAAGCATAACTGTTTTTCTGTATTTGGCAAGATTTAAAAATTAAGCGCTTTATGAATATAAGAAGGAGTGTATCAAAATCGGAAACAAGGAAAAAGGGGCTGCTGCTGAGCGCGAATTGTATCATCTTTTCTGCGAGGCAGGTTTTAAATGTGTTCGAGTTGCTGGTTCTGGCTTGATGGAAGAAACCTCTTGCGATTTGATTGTCGGCAAGTTCAACAAAAAATATGCGATTGAGGTAAAAAGCTGCAAATCAAAAAAGAGGTATCTTGAGCCAAAGCAGATTGAGGAATTTTTGATATTCTCAGAGATATTCGGGTTAAAGCCGTTTATTGCAGTCAGATTTAATCATGCGGGTTGGTATTTTTTAAAGCCCCAGCAATTAGAAAAAACAGAAAGCGGCCTGGCAATTTCATTAGAAGAAGCAAAGAAGAAGGGAAAAAGATTTTGGGACTTGGCTGAAAAATGAGTTGCAATTTCG